>SAMEA104315421__coassemble_1642_pt1 | contig 10352 bp, 10 predicted proteins | sample SAMEA104315421__metabat2_high_PE_034 | metagenome-assembled genome bin SAMEA104315421 (sample SAMEA104315421) | gut metagenome | biome: Monkey gut; feature: monkey-associated habitat; material: faeces | place: China | collected 2013 | reverse complement strand
AAAGCGAAAGAGAATCCATAAAGAGGGTTGGAATTTAAAAACACATAACTTGATAATATGTGTAGAAGTTTAAGAATAACATTTTATTTAATTGTGTATGATTACTTCTTGTAAAAAACATTGTTATGGCAAGGAAATTGATGAAAATTGATGTCATTGATTTATTCTGCGGTGTCGGCGGCTTAAGCTACGGACTTAAAATGTCAGGGTTTAATATACTTGCTGGATATGACATAGATTCTACTTGCAAATACGCTTATGAGACGAATGTTCGTGCAGACTTTGTGAATAAAAACATAAAAGAAACGACTGCTGATGAAATAATAAAATATTTTAACAAGTCAAATGGGGATATAAAAGTGCTTGTAGGTTGCGCACCTTGCCAAACATTTTCTCAGTATACTAGAAAGCTAAATAACAAAGATGATGAAAAATGGACACTATTAAATGAATTTTTAAGGATTGCTTTGGAAATTCAACCCGATATTATTAGTGTAGAAAATGTCCCTAATTTAGAAAATTATAATATTTTTAATGAATTTGTTGATGAATTAAAAAATCACAGATACGAAGTAAAACATAATATTGTTTTTTGTCCAAATTATGGAATCCCACAAAAAAGAAAAAGATTGGTGCTGCTCGCTTCAAAATTGGGCAAAATCGACATTATAAGCAAAAATCAATATAAAGATGACAATGTGAGTGTTAGAAATGCAATAGAAGGCTTGCCAAAAATAGAGGCTGGGGAACAATGTAAAAGCGATAAATTACACATTGCTCGCGCCCTCACTCCAATAAATATGGAAAGAATAAAAGCTACGCCAAAAAATGGTGGCAGTTGGAAAGATTGGAATGAATCTTTAATTTTAAAGTGCCACAAAAAGCCAAGAGGCAAAACATATAGTAGCGTATACGGCAGAATGAAATGGGATGAGCCGGCTCCCACTATGACAACCTTTTGCACTGGAATAGGAAATGGTAGATTTGGACATCCTGAGCAAAATAGAGCAATCAGTTTAAGAGAGGCTAGTTTGTTGCAGACTTTTCCAATGGATTATGATTTTATTGAATATAAAAATTCACCCATAAAAATTGGTGCAATTTCAAGACACATAGGAAATGCTGTTCCGCCAAAACTAGGGGAGATTATAGGTTTGAGCATTAAGAAACACTTGGAGAATTATAATGTCTTATAAAATGAAAATTAGTTTGAATGTAATTGAGCACTTAGGAATAAATTTATATAGCAATTTACCTGCTGTTTTATCGGAGATAGTTGCTAACTCGTGGGATGCAGATGCCACAGAAGTAAGAATGAACATTGAGGGAACAAATAGAATAGAAATTATAGATAATGGCATTGGTATGAATGAAAAAGATATTAACGATAAATTTTTACTTGTTGGCTACAAAAAAAGAGATGATGGCTTTGCCGAAACTTCAAGTGGCAGAAAAGTAATGGGTAGAAAGGGTATAGGAAAGTTATCATTATTTTCTATCGCTAATAAAATTACCATTATCAGTAAAAAAGCAAATGAGGAAATAAATGCTTTTGTTATGAATGTTGATGATATAAGAGAAGTTGCCAAAAAAGAGCAGACTTATGAACCAACACCATTAAGCAACAATGAATTGCCAAAGCAGATAGACCATAGCGGAACTATCATAATATTAGAGGAGCTAAAAAGAGAACGAATACAAAAATATAACATTAAAATCAATTTAGCAAGACGCTTTTCAATCATAGGTAGTCAAAATAATTTTAAAGTGTTTGTTGATGACGAGGAAATTGCGCTAGAAGATAGAAATTATTTTAAAAAATTAGATTACATTTGGTATTTTGGGGAAAATAGCGAAAAATTTGTAAATCTATGCAATGCAAATATAAAATCCACAAAACTAAATGCTTCTTTTGGCAATTATTCTATTGCTGGTTGGATAGGAAACGCTAGGGAGTCAGGCTTATTACAAGAGAGGGATAACAATTTAAACAAAATTGCTATTTTGGTTAGAGGAAAACTTGCACAAGAGGATATTTTATCTGATTTTAGAATAGGTGGTTTATATACAAAATTTCTCATTGGGGAAATTAACGCTGACTTTTTGGATACTGATGATGATAAGGATATAGCAACATCTAATAGACAAAGAATTATTGAGGATGATTCAAGGTATGTTGATTTGAAAAATTTTCTAAAAAAAACAATTGCAAATTATAAGCACACAAAGAAAAGATTTCAAAGAACAAGAAGGTAGAGAAGAGGCTTTGCAATATGAGCCAATAAAGGAATGGTATCATAGCCTAGATAAAAATATACAAAAAAGAGCAGATAAACTGTTTGGGAAAATCAATCAAATTTCAAGTGATGATTTAGATAGAAAAACGCTGATAAAACACGGGGTGTTGGCATTTGAAAATATGAAGATGCGTCACGCACTAGATTCCTTAGATAAAATTAACGAAGATAATTTGGAAGAATTTTTAGAAATCTTTAACAATTATAAAGATATTGAGGCAAGTGCTTACTATGATATTACAAAAGGTAGGTTAAATATAATAGAATCTTTTAAAAACAAAGTGGGAAATAATCAAAAAGAAAAAGTTTTACAACAATATATCTTTGATAATCTATGGTTGCTTGACCCATCTTGGGAAAGAGGAACTGAAAATGCAAAAATGGAAGAAGTTGTTCAACTTGTAGCTGAAAAAGATTCTAAGGAATCCAAACAAGGTAGAATAGATATTCATTATAGACAAACAGCAAAGAAGCATCTTATTATTGAACTTAAAAGAGCAAATGTAAAAATAACTACACCTAAAATAATGGAACAACTTTCAAAATATGAAAATGCGATTAGAAAACAATTAAGGAACCTAAATGTGGAACACGAAGAAATCGAATGTATTTTTATATGTGGAGAAACGCCTAATAGCTGGATAGACATAGCCACTAAAACAAAAGAACAAAAGGCACTAAAAGAAATGAATATTAGAGTCCTAACTTATGATGAGCTCATTCAGCAATCATACAATGCTTATAGTGAATATATAAACAAGGAACGGGAAAACGGTAGAATTTTAACAATATTAAAAGAGATTGATAAAATGGATAGTGAATGATATAAAATTAAAACGACAAATATGCTTTACTATAATAATATATAACAATAGTGTATATTTTATGCTGTTTATTATATAAAAATCGGTGCATTATTATGAAAAAATAGTTTCTAAATTAAAATCCACTCCGCCCACGCATTCGCACTAAAAGCGGTAAATAAAGAACTCATCGCTCTTTATAGCGACATAGGCAAGATTATCGTGCAAAGGCAAGAGAGATTTGGCTGGGGCAAAAGCGTGGTAGAAAGCCTATCAAAAGAATTGCAAAGTGAGATTGAGGGGCTAAGCGGATTTAGTTCGCGCAATCTATGGAATATGCGCAATTTTTACCTTGCCTACAAGGACAATGAAATTCTGCAGACGCTGTCTGCAGAAATCTCTTGGTCGCACAATGTGCTTATTTTTCAAAAATGCAAAGATGATTTGCAAAAAGAATTCTACATAAAATCCACGCTCAAACACGCTTGGAGCTATCGTGTGCTAGATAATTACATAGATAATCAAACTTACGAAAAATACCTTTTATCGCAAAACAACTTTGAATCCACCCTGCCACAAAATCTATCCACCAAAGCCAATCTTATCTTAAAAGATGAATACACATTTGACTTTTTATCCCTAAATGACGAGCATAGTGAGCGTGAGCTAGAACTAGCACTCATAAAGCAAGTGCGTGAGTTTTTCACACAAATGGACAGTGAATACTCCTTTATGGGCAATCAATACAAGTTAGAGGCGGATGGGCAGGAGTTTTTCATCGATTTGCTTTTATATCACAGAGGGCTAAAATCTCTAATCACAATAGGGCTAAGAAGTATTAGCGACAGATATTTCTGTTTTATCAGTTTCAAAAGCAAATTTATCAAATCTCCAAATCCCTTTGCTACCATTAAAATAGCAGGAGATAATCGCACTGATTTTAGGTGTATGGGATAGTGCGATTGATTCGCTTGCAAGTTGCTTCAAAGCAAAGCACAATACAAAGCAGGTTGCTTTGTATTGTGCTTTGCTTTGCTTAATCCTCCTCACATAAAATTATGCAGCGAATTTGCCTTGCTCATCCATTCTATGAGCTCTTCCCACTTCTCATTTTTGATGAGGCTTTCTGCATATAGCATTTCTTTGCCAAAGGATTCTATGGATTCTAGTAGATTTTCCTTGTTTTGAGCAAACACATCGCGCCACATTATAGGCGAGCTTTTTGCGATTCTACTCATATCTTTAAACCCACCACCGATTAGGGCTAGGATATTTTGTGGCTCTTCTTGGGCTAGCACGGTGTTTGCAAGCGCAAAAGAAATGATATGTGGCAAATGAGAAATATACGCAGTGTGTTTGTCGTGCTCTGTGGCACTCATTTTGATTAGTCGCATACCTATGGAGATAAAGATTTGCTTGGCTAGAGCGACTTGGGATTGCCCGCTGTGCTCTTCATCAGTGATGATTACGATTTTGTTGTAAAAAAGCCCTTTTATCGCAGCATTTGGACCAGAGTTTTCTGTCCCACTCATCGGGTGAGCTGCGACAAAGTTTTTGCGGATTTGCGGAGGGATAGAAGCGATGATTTTTTGCTTAGCCCCACCCAAATCAATGATAGTGCAATCTTTATTTATGTTTTTTAGCTTCCCTAGAGTATCGATGATAGCATCAAGTGGCGTAGCCAAAAATATCACATCGCATTTTTCAATCTCGCCAAACTCCACGCACTCATCGACAAGCCCCAAAGACAAAGCCTGCTGTGAATGCAAAGGATTGGTATCATAGCCAAAAATACGACTAAAGACAATCGGTGAAGCTTTTGACTCACTTGCCTCACGCAGGGCAAGCCCCATAGAGCCACCGATAAGCCCTAAGCCGATGATTCCTACGGATTTTCTCTCTTGCATTTTTGTGCCTTTTGGGATTGATTTTGTGTTATGTTGGATTATTTGTTTTATTTGTAGAGGTTTGGGTAGAAAGCGATATATTTAAGATAGATTTAGAAATGGTGTGCTCGGAGGGATTCAAACCCCCGACCTACAGGACCGCAACCTGTTGCTCTATTCAGCTGAGCTACGAGCACATTTGGTTATTTGCTTCTTTAAGCAGTTATTTTGCTAGATTTTATAGAAAATCACAAAACGCAAATTGTATCTAAGATTGCGTAAAATTTAGTTGAAATTTATGCTATTTTTGCTAAAATCCCGCACTTAAAGTGTTTTTTGGATTTATTGTGTTTTGGCTTAGAGATAGCTTATTTCAAAATCCAAAATCTAAAACAGAAAGGTGGTGAGACAAATGCCCGGTATCAGAGTAAAAGAAGGCGAATCTTTTGATGAAGCCTATCGCAAATTCAAAAAGCAAACCGATAGAAATCTAGTCGTTACAGAATGCAGAGCGCGCAGATTTTTTGAAAGCAAGACAGAAAAGCGCAAAAAGCAAAAAATCAACGCTAAGAAAAAAATGCTAAAACGACTTTATATGCTACGGCGATATGAGTCTAGACTCTAGGCTCTCATAGCTACTTTATAGCTACAAGGCTAGATTTGATTCTAGCTTTGTAGCTCTTTTGCACACTTCTTAGGGCATTTTTACAGCACTAGAGTTGACAGCTTTTGTTTAGACTTTCTTTTTTACCTCTTTCACTTATTTTTCTATTTCTCACAAGATTCCCCCCTACTCCAAAAAAAAATTTTTTAATTTTGTTTTCTTTTTTAGTTTATTTTGTTTCATAAAGTTACCATTCATTGAAAGATTCCACAAAGGTAAGCAAAAATATCTAGTAATTTAGGATTTTAAGCTAGAATCTAGTGCTTTTCACAAAAGTCCTACAAATCTAAATTAAGGAGCAAAAATGGACAAAACAGCACAAAACCTATCAAATGGCTTTTTTCCCAAAATCCACAAGGCATTTAGCACAAGTCTGCTAGGTGGCGCACTTATCGTCACAGCTAGCTTTTTTGTAGCGTGTGGGGACAAACCCCAAGACGACCCAAACAAAACCTACACTATCAAATTTGCCCACGTAGTAAGTAGTGGCACACCCAAAGGCAAAGCCGCAGATTTGTTTGCCAAGAGAGCGGGCGAGCTAAGCGGTGGTAGGCTAAAGGTAGAGGTTTTTCCTAGCGCACAGCTTGTCGATGATGACAAAGTATTCCAAGAGCTAAAGCGCAACAACATTCAGCTAGCAGCCCCTGCATTTTCCAAATTCACACCTATCGCAAAAGAGTTTAATCTATGGGATGTGCCTTTTATATTCCGTGATAATTCCCACTTGCACGCGGTAATGGACGGCGAAGTAGGAGAGATTCTCAAGCAAGCAATCGCCAAAAAAGGCTTCATCGCACTTGATTATTGGGACTCTGGCTTTAAGCAATTTAGCACAAACAAAAAGCCTATCATAGTGCCTGAAGACGCAAAGGGACAAAAGATGCGCATAATGAGCTCCAAAGTCCTAGAAGAGCAAGTAAAAGCAATGGGAGCAAATCCCCAAAACATAAACTTCGGCGAAGTGTATAGCGCACTACAAACAGGTGTAGTCGATGCTGCTGAAAATCCACTCTCAAACCTCTACAACTCTAGATTTTATGAAGTGCAAAAAAGCGTAACAATGAGCAATCACGGCTACTTGGGATACCTTGTCATCGCAAGCGAGAAGTTTTGGCAAGAGTTGCCAAATGAGCTAAAAGAAGTAGTGCAACAAGCAATGAGAGAAGCGACACTTTTTGAGCGCGAAGAAAGCGAGCGCGATGAAGCAGTGCTACTCCAAAACCTAAAAGACTACGCTAGCAAAAATCCAAGCAAGCTGACTATCTACACGCTTGATGAAGCCCAAAAAAAGCAGTGGCAAGAGCTTATGGTAGGGATTTATCCTAAATTTTATGACTTAGTGGGCGAAGAGCTTATCAAAAAGACACTTGATACCAAGTAGTCCAAATACGGACAAACAAGCAAAATAATCACTTCTGTCTATATCACTTTTTCAAGGTAGGCTAAGATTTTGGCTTGCCTTGATTTCGTATTTGGATTTTGTCTTTTGGATTATTTCTTTGGAATCTTGCGCTTGGATTCTTACGCCAGCCACCAGCCCGCCAACGCTTGCCAACGATACATTTTGCTACATTTAAACCCCACAAATCTTACAAAACAAAATCTAGCCTTGCTTTATTGCATTCTGCTTTATTGCGCTTTCTCCTTGCATTTCCTGCTTTTTTGTCGCTTTTTAGATTACTCTTTTTGCATTATCATTTGCCTAGCCACTGCAAATACTCCGCCACAAACAATACAAAAAAGCAAACTTGCAAAAATACAAGCATAAGCCCATTAAAAATCAAGGCGTTTAACAAAAACTAAAAATTCCACAAATATTGTAGAGTAAGTATATGTGAGCTATTTTTGGGCTCATAAAGTGCGACTTGCTTCCCTGTGTAGTCTGTCATAGCCACAGCAGGAGAGCCAGCCAAACTCCAATACTCATACACAAGCCTAAAAGAATTTATTCTATCGTGCTTTGTTTTGTAAGTCGCGCCAATATAGGCTTTTGCTCCCAATCCATCACTTTGCAATACATCTAAATCCTTGCTAAAATGCCCTCTAGAAGTGAAGTGATTCCCCAAAATAAACAAGTGAAAAAACCCTGCATAATTTAGCATAAACCTCTCCCCTAGCCCAATCTCGCCTTCCAAGCCCAAAGGTAGATACAAATATCCCTGCAATCGATAGTCTGCATCAAAATTATTGTTGTTGAAATAATACCCCAAGCCTCCTAGCGCATACACACTAGCACTTCGTGATTCTCCAAAAGCTCCAAACGCCCTAAGTATATCAAACCCACCTTTTAGCTCAAGGTGATAGAAGCTATTTCCATCTATACTTTGCAAAAACTTACCGTTTTCTTCTGCATTGGAAGTATCTAGCACACGACCTGTGTATACTCCAAATGCGATATTTGCATCCGCGCTAAAATCCACCCTACCCCCACTATCTGCTATATAGCCTATGTTTCCATTGACATTAAACAGCATAAAATCTAAATGCATAAGATGCTCTCCTTGCTGTCCTACCTCGCCGTAGTAATAATACCCCGTGCCTATTCCTAGCGATTTATAAAGCCCCTCTTTTATGAGGCTAGGCTGTGCTTGTGCTAAACCCAAAAATAAAAAAACCACCAAAATCTTTGCAAATGGCAAAACAAATAGTTTTCTACTCATATCACACCTCCTTATATGCCAAATCCAAATTGGACGCCACTAAATATTGTATCACTAGCAGGGTAGCGCACATTTGCGCTAGCCCCGGGGTTTAGCCCATTTCCACTCGCATCATTTGCTATGCCAAAGCTATGGGTTTTGCCCGCACTCATTTTTTGATAGTCAAAGTTAAACCTGCCAAAAAAATACGCATTTTTACCCAATTTGTAAGTAAAGCCTAGTGCAAATTTTAGCCCATATATTTTTGTTGAGGAATCAAGTCTTTTTCTCCCTTGAGCTGAGCTATATACGATATTTGCTCCCCCATAGCCTATATAAAACCTGCCCAAATATTCTAGTCCCCACTTTTGATTTAGCATAATCACCCCATCTAGCTCTAAAAAATACATATCTCCTCCCGCTACGATGTCATAAGGCGAATATACCGCTATATGCTCTAGCGTGTTAGCCTCTACCCCTATGTTTATAAACAATGGATACTGATAGATTTTAACGATAGAGAGGGGATTAAACCCGACTTTTACACCATAAGTCGTGTGTATAACTTTGGCTGTCCTAAACTTTAGACTACTTAGAGGTTGCACTCCTATCTGTGTCGCCCCTATTGGGTATGCCCCATAGATATTGTTTGTCCCCGCGCCAAATCCTGCGCTAAATTCTAGCTTGGCATAATCACGCCAATTCCACCCTAGCGTGCCATTTATCGACATTATCAGTCCATCTAGCCTGCTTGCCCCTGCTTTGTGGTTTAGATACTCGCCTCCTATGCCTACACGCCCGATAAACCCCGTGCGCGCTCCGCTCTCTAGCGTTTTTTGTGCATTTACTGTGCTAGCAAGCACACTTGCTAGCCCACACACACAAGCCACAAAAGCCACCAAGTCTAGCACTAGCTTTTGTATGTTTCGTAGTTTTATGCTCGACATATCTTAGCTCCCTAAATCTTTTTAGTTGTCGCTTTTGTTTTTACGACAATTTATAAATCCAAATTCTACAAAAAAAAAAAAAATGGTTTTGTCAATATTTTTGCAAAAAATGCACACAAAATACACACAAATTTTTATGCAAACAAAAATACGCAAAAAACAACAAAAAATAAGAATTTGGCTAGATTTTTAACCTAAATATGATAGGATTTTGTTACATTGTTTGTGTTTGTTGTGCTTTGTTTTATCTTTGCTAGTGCGACTTATAAGCCACTTCGCAAATGAAGCAAATCACAAGAAGCGCGACAATAATCTATCAAACAGGAGTTTATTATGAGATTTTCAGCACTTTGTGTAGTAGGCGCACTATCTTGCGCAAGTTTAGTAGGTGCTTTGAGTGCCGCACCAGCAAAAAATGCAAACGCGCATAGTGGCGCAGCTTGGAGCTACAAAGGGACAAATGCACCTGCAAAATGGGGCGATTTGTCTCCAGAATATAGCGCGTGCAAAAAGGGCGTATATCAATCCCCTATTGATATAAAAATGGAAAATGTTTTCCAAGCAAACACTGCTAGCCCTATCAAGTTTAACTACAAAGGCGATGTCCAAAATGTCGTAAACAACGGACATACTATCCAAGTGGATTTCAAAGCAGGTAGCTCTATCACGCTTGATAAGACGCAATACGACCTTGTCCAGCTACATTTCCACACTCCAGCAGAGCACAAAGTCGCGGGTAAATCTTTCCAAATGGAAGCTCACCTAGTCCATAAAGCAAAAAGCGGACAGCTACTTGTCATCGCTATATTGTTTAATGCAGGGCTAGAGCACCCAGCAATCGCAGAAATCCAAAAAGTAATGCCTCAAAAAGAGGGAGAGAAAGCAAACCTTGCTAAACTTGATATGAGCACGCTCACTAAAGGGCTAGACTCTTATATAAGACTTAATGGCTCTCTTACTACTCCTCCTTGCACAGAGGGTGTCATTTGGATAGTAAATACTATGCCTTTAGAGGCTTCCAAAGCACAAGTTGCAGCATTTACAAAAGTGTTTGGACAAAACAATCGCCCACTTCAGTCTCCAAATAACCGCGTAATCATAGAAACAGGCGACTAA
>SAMEA104315421__coassemble_1606_pt1 | contig 10601 bp, 9 predicted proteins | sample SAMEA104315421__metabat2_high_PE_034 | metagenome-assembled genome bin SAMEA104315421 (sample SAMEA104315421) | gut metagenome | biome: Monkey gut; feature: monkey-associated habitat; material: faeces | place: China | collected 2013 | reverse complement strand
CTAGCAGGGCAATATGAGGAGGGTAGTCTTGGCTCAAAAGAGATTGTGCGGTTTTTTACTCTCAAGGCTACTAATGTTGCCGTTTCATATTTTTCGCCCTCTTTTTTGGTGCATTGGTTTTTTTGGGTGTTGCTTGTGGCTATGCTTGTGTTTATCAAAATTTCAGCTAAAGATACGCAAGAGATTTTAAAAAAGCGCGAACAAATGCCAATCATCGAGCTAGAGGACTACCAAATCTATGACGCGGACAAAGACTATATTAAGTCAAGTTTGCAAGGGCGCAGAGCATTGCGATTTGCCGAATATGAAGTAGGGTATGAAACCATAGTATCAAACAAAAGCGACAAAAAAGCGCAATCTATTTCATACATATATGGCGAGGAAGTTAGGCGCGTGGATAATGAGTATGCGTTTAGCAAAGGTGGCGTGTATGCAAAAGATAGTGGTGAGAGCTTTTGGAGTGAGAGGGGAATCTATGATATAAAAAATGGCGTTTTTCGTGGGGTGGGGAGATTTTGGGCGGTGTCTTTGAGTGGGGATTTGGACGGAGAAAATATCCTCTACAAACAAAAAGAAGGCACAATGAGTGCGCAAAATGTCCAAGCAAAAATCTACCTAGACACAAATAATAAAAAAACCAAATAATGATGGCTTTAGGCAAAAGCACAATGCAAGATAAGGCAATAAAATTGTAAGGAAAATAAAAGAGATGAAAATATTTGGCAGTGTTTGTAGTGTTTTTGCGGGTTGTCGTGTTTGGTTGGGCTTTTGGTTGCGACTCTTTTTGTTTGTAGGGATTTTTGCGATTTGTGGTGTTGCTTGGGGTAATGAGCTACTTATCGATGCTAAGCAGGTATTTGCCGATGAGAAGCGAGGTATAACAAGTGCGGAGGGAAGCGTGCATATCACAAAGGAGCGCGATACACTAAATGCTGATAAAGTCAATGTTTATATGAGCAAAGAGCGCAAGCCATTTAAATTTGAAGCGATTGGCAATGTGGATTTTCATATTTTCACAGAAGATGGGCGAGAGCTAAAGGGAAAGAGTGATACGCTTATCTATCTAATTGAGCAAAGCGAATATCAGCTTATCGGCAGGGCAGAAGCACGCGAGATTGGCAAGCCAAACTATCTAAAGGGCGAAAGAATCATATTTAATAATAAAGAGAATTTTGCAAATGTCCAAAGCGAGGGCGATGCCCCTGTGCGCGTTATAATTGATTTGAATGATATACAACAAAAGAAGTGAGATTTTGCAGTAGTGGGTTTTGGGCTTTTGCACTCTAAAGAAGTCTGCTTCCCAAAGATTTAAGCACAAAGAGCATACATAGAGGACATAAAAGGACATTAGGGGATAGATTGATGATACGCACGCGTTTTAGTAGATTTCTAACTTCTGCAAGTAGTATAAAAAATGCTCCTCCACCTTTGTATAGCGAGGTGGTTTTTTTGGGTCGTAGTAATGTCGGCAAAAGCACACTAATCAATGAAATCCTAGAATCAAATCTCGCCAAAAGCTCTTCAACCCCCGGCAAAACAAAACTTATCAATTTTTTCACTACGCAGTGGGTTAGGGACTGTGATAGGGTGCAGGCAAAATCAAGCATAAAGCAAAAAGGAGATTTTATAAAATCTAGTGCGAAATTAGGTGTGGATTTTGCAAAATCAGGCGTGGAATCGGGAGCAAAATCTAGTGTGGATTTTGTGTGTGAATCTAGCGTAAATTTTAGTGAAAAATCTAGCACAGAATCTAGCGTGGATTCTCCTCAAGTGCTTGAGTTTTGTCTCATAGATTTGCCCGGGATTGGCTATGCCAAAGTATCCAAAACAGAGCTAAAGCAGTGGCAACAAAATCTATGGCTATTTATAAATGAGCGAAAAAGTATCAAACTTTTTTTACATTTGATTGATTCTAGGCATACGGATTTGGCGATAGATTTTGCCTTAAGAGATAGTATCCTCTCACTGCTAAAGGCAGACCAGAAGTATTTGCAAGTTTTTACTAAGGCAGATAAACTAAGCAAAAATGATTTGGCAAAATTGCACCAAAAAAATAGCCAAAATAACGCTATAATTATGGCTTATAATGACAAAATACCAAAAAAATATGGTAGCAAAGAGGCTTTGAGAGAGGCGATATTTGATGGGGTTTTGGGACTTGCTTAAAATCCAAAATATCAAAAAACTATGGATTTTGCCACGCTAGTATAGAGACCTTGCTTTGCAATCCAAAATCTTATAAAACATTTTGCAAGACATTTATAAGACACTTTGCAAAATAACACAAACTTACTAAAACCACCAAAAAGAGTCATCAAAATGCAGCTTCTATCCCAGCCAACTCCTGACAAAAGTTTCAAAAAAATCGCTCTAGCCACACTTACTTGCATAGCATTTTTTCTTTGGACTTTGCTTGGAAGTATATTTTTGTTTTTGCCACCTATGATTGGGGTGCTTTTTATTCTTTTTATGGAGTTTTATTCCAAAAAAAACACCACTGCAGTGGTTACAATCGTGCTTTGCCTCATCATCTATGAGAGCGAAAAGCAGCTTCCGCTTGGGACTTTGCCTATTGTGTTTGTGGTGGTAAATTATCTCATTGTTGAGCGATTTAATATCATTTTTGGACATAATGCACTTTTTGTTTTTTGGTATATCATCGCGGTTTATGGCGTGTATTTTTTGGCACTTTATATCATCAAAATGTTTGGCGCGGGCGTAAATTTTTCTCTAAATGCGATTTTTATCTATTATTTCATCATAGAATCATCTCTTATGCTTATCTATGAGCAGCTAAAATGGAGACGCAAAAAATGGTAGAAAAAATCCCAAAATCCAAAATTTTAAAATCTAAACACAAAAATCTACATTTACACACTTGCATAATCAGCATACACACATTTGCGCATAAAGGCAAAAAATGAAAAATATCCCCCTACCTTTTAGAATCACTTTTATTGTTTTTGGTTTAGTGTGGATTTTGCTTATTTTGAAACTATCTATCATATCGATTGTGAGGTATGACCACTATGCTGAAGTGGCTAGGCGCAATATGTTTAAGCAAGAGGTGCTAGTGCCTGCACGCGGACTCATACTTGATAGGCAGGGCGAGCCTTTGGCGGTAAATGACTTGTTTTTTGGCGTGTTTTTAAAACCGCTTTTGAGAGAAGATGAGCTACAAAGCGCAATCAAAAAAATCGCAGAAAATCTGCAAGGTGTGGATATTGAGACTTTGGCAGAAACTTATAATAAGCAAAATTCTGCCTATAAAAGTCATTGATTATGTGAGCTATGATGAAATGCAGGCTGTGTATACTCTGCTAAATCAGCAAGAAAATATTTCTGTCAAGCCTATTTTTAAGAGATATTATCCAAATAGAGAGCTTGCTTCGCATATCATAGGCTATGTGGGCGCGGCAGATAAAAACGATGTCTTTACAGACCCCATAAGCAAGCACACGGGAATAGTCGGCAAGGAGGGCATAGAGCGACAATACAATGCCGTTTTGCAAGGGCAGCTAGGCTCTCGCTCTAGCATTGTAAATGCCTTTAACCAAAAAGTATCCAAAGCCGAAGAGACGCTTCCGCAAGTGCAAAATGACATTACGCTCACTATTGATGCGAGGCTACAAAGGGCTATTGATGAGGAGTATGGGTTTGGCGAGAAAAACGGCTCTGCAATCGTAATGGATGTGCATAGTGGCGAGATTTTGGCTGCGGGGAGCTATCCCGAATATGATTTAAATGATTTTGTAGGCGGCATAAGCTCCATAAAGTGGAATGCACTAAGAGATAATCCACACAAACCACTTATCAATCGCTTTATAAATGGGCAATATCCACCGGGCTCTGTTATCAAAATGGGCATCGCAATGTCGATTTTGGAGTATGGAAATGTCGATGAAAATACCAAAATCGCTACGCCATATTCTATAACGATTGGGAATCATCATTTTCGCGATTGGAAAGCTGGCGGACACGGAAGTGCAGATACTTTTAAAGCCATAAGAGAATCTGTGGATGTGTATTTTTATAAACTATCTCAAGTCGTAGGCATAGAGCGAATAGGACAAGTGCTTGCCCAAATGGGATTTGGACAAAAAAGTGGGCTAGATTTCCCGGGCGAATCTAGCGGGATTTTGCCAACTCCGTATTGGAAAGCACAGCGACACGGCGCATCGTGGTATGCTGGGGATACGGTGCAGACTTCTATCGGGCAGGGATATTTTCTTACTACGCCTATGCAGATTGTGAGATATACCGCGCTTATCGCTTCTGGCAAGCTTCCTACACCACATTTTATCAAGCAGCAAAACTCCAATCAACAAAGTGTGGCAAATATCACTTTTGAGTCAAAAGATGTGCTAAATGATTTTCAAAAGTCAAAACTATGGGTGCTACAAAAAGGAATGGTAGAAGCCTGCAATGTCCCCGGTGGCACGGGCTATATGCGCTTGCTAGCGGCAAAAGCAAAAATAGGCTGCAAAACAGGCACTGCCCAAGTAACGGCTATCGCCCAAGATGTAAAGACACGAATAAAAGAGAGTGAGCTAGATTATTTTAGACGCTCTCACGGCTGGATGACGGGATTTGTCCCTGCAGAAAATCCAAAATACGCAGTAACGATTCTAGTAGAGCACGGACAAAGCGGAGGAAATGCCGGCCCTATAATGGTTCGTATCGTAAATGAATTGCTAAAGCTAGGCTATATTAGTCGCTAGATTTTGGCGCAAAAACTTGGCATAAGATTTTGATATAAGTTTTTGCATATTTTATCCATTTATAAACTTTAAATATGTAGAATCTCTCTAGTAAATTTTTAAGCCAATTTAAGCCACAAAGTTAGAGAGAGATGAAAACAAAGATAGCAAGGCAAAATCATAAAATCAAATAGCCAAAATGCACAACACACATTAGGCAAAAACACATTTAGGAGAGTATAAATGAAAACAGCCACTTTAGTCGCTTCGACTGCGATTTATAAAGCCATTAGCACAGCAAAAGAGGTTGCTACCAAAAACAAAATATCTTATGCTATGTTTTGCACTAAATTTTGTTTGGCATTGGGGGTTTTTTGCTTATTTGCAAGTTTGTTTTTTAGCCAAGCCTTAGCGCAAAGTTTGGCAGACAAAGCGACAAAAATTTCTACAAATGCTTATGCTAGCACTTCATCAAAATCCACACAAAAACGCTTTTTGTGGGAAGATTTACCCGATTTTTTAGCACAGGATTCTACGCAAAATTCTACTAAAGATTTAGGGCATTTCGCACAAAATCCCTCATCAAAGACTTATAAAAAATGTGCTGCTTGCCACGGAAATGACGGCAAAAAGTCCGCACCCGGTGCGCGTGGGGATATAACTATCGCAGGGCTTCCACGATACAAAATCATCGGCGACTTGCAAGCCTACAAACGCCAAGTAGGCAACAAAGGCGGGACAAAAGCTATTATGCAGGAGCAGGCAAAAAGTCTAAGCCAAAATGATATACAAGCCTTAGCAGAATACATTTCAAAACTCCCTAAATAATTGATTCTACCAATCAAATCCTGCTAATTAAGCCAAAAGAGCAAAAATGGCACAGATTCGCCTAGATTCTAAGGCTTTTTCTCATAATATAAACGCAATAGCACAAGCCCTAAAAAACAACATAGATTTTATCTCAAACCCTACAAAGCAACTACATAAATCTACTCCCAAATCCACAGCAGAATCTACACTAGAATCCCTAGCAAAATCATCACACAAATCTACCCACGAATCTACTACAAAATCTATTTTGCCACAAATCGCCCTTGTGATGAAAGACAATGCCTATGGGCACGGACTGCTACAAATCGCACAGCTTGCAAAGGAGAATGACATAGATTGTGTGTTTGTCAAAAATTATGATGAAGCGTTGGCTTTGCAGGGGATTTTTTCACATATTACCATTCTTTATGGCGAAGCCCCGCTTGATTGTCCTAGCAATATTTATCGCTCTATTGCTTCGCTAGAGTCTTTAAAAAAACTAGAGAAAGATTTGCAAGATTTTCCTAAAAAAAATTGCAAAAATTTGCCACTAGGGATTGAGCTAAAATGTAATATAGGAATGAATCGCAATGGAATCCAAAAAAGCGATTTGGATAAAGCATTTGAGATTTTGACGCGACTTATAAGTGGAGGAGAAATCAGACTTATTGGGGTTTTTGCGCATAATGGTTATGGCGATAATGGAGGAGAAGAAGCACTAGATTTTGCAAAATCTCAAGCAAATTTTTATGAGATAAAAAGGCAAGTGAGGGATTTTTGTAATACTTTGCAAGTCCCTCTGCCTAGATTCCACTCTCTTAGCACCACAGGGGCTTTGCGAAACAAAACACAAAAATCTAGCCTAGAAAAATGCGAGCTAGAATTGTGCGATACAATCGTGCGAATTGGTATTGGTGCGTATGGCTATCACACCGCTGAAATTCCGCTTGAGATTTATCTAAAACCCGTGCTAAGTCTTTGGGCGTCCAAAATCGCTACGCAAAATCTGCACAAAGGCGATAAAATCGGCTATGGTGGGGTAAGTGTAGTGAGTAAAGATAGTGCGTTTAGCACCTATGATGTGGGCTATGGAGATGGGCTATTTCGGCTTGGCAAAGATATGCCAAAACTGCATTGTGCTAGTGGGGAAGAGATATTGCCTGTGATGAGTATGGATTGCTTTAGCTGTGAGAGTGAGAGGGAGGAAATCTGCGTATTTAGCGATGTGAGCGAGTTTGCGCGAGTGTTTGGGACGATACCTTATGTGATTTTGACGCATTTATCGCCATTTATCCCGCGCGTGATTACCCGCTAAAAAAATGCCAAAAATCTTTAGCTATCCAAACTTAAGCGCGGATTTTCACTTCGCCCACTCGCCTAGAGATTTTGTAGTGAGTGAAATACCGCTTTATGAGTTTAGTGGAAATGGAGAGCACCAAATTTTGCAAATTCGCAAAAAAGGCTTAAGCACCTTTGAGCTAGTCAAAATTCTAAGCTCACATATCGCCTGCCCAGCCAAAAGTATAGGCTACGCAGGACTAAAAGACAAAAACGCCACCACTACCCAATACCTCTCAATCCCAAAAATCTACTTCAAGCAAAAAGATATACAATCTTGCTTTGAAGCAATATCTAAGCAACACGACATAAAGCTACTTTCTACTACACTGCACAACAACAAAATAAAGACAGGACACCTAAAGGGCAATCGCTTTTTTGTCCGTCTAAAAAAAGTAACGCCTATAAATGCCAAAAAGATAGAATCTAGTCTAAAAATAATGCAAAATTTTGGTTTTGCAAATTTTTTTGGATTTCAGCGATTTGGGCTTGACGGGGAGAATTATAAACTTGGATTTGATTTGGCAAATGCGGATTTGGCAAGGGGAAGTTTGGCAAGAAATAGTTTTGAAAATGGGGATTTGAAAGGGGAGGATTTGAATGATTTTGCGCTTAAGTCTTGCAAACAAAAAATCCAAGCAAAAATACCAAAAAACAAAAAAATGCGGGATTTTTTGCGCTCAAGTTTGCAAAGCTATCTTTTCAATGAATGGCTTTGTGTGAGGCTACTTCTAGGACGATTTGGGGAGTTTGGGTTTGGCGAATTTATAGAAGCTATCAGGGAATCAAAAAAGCAAAAACACATAGAGCAAAAATCCAAAGAGCAATCTAGTGGGCTAGATTTTTTAGACACATTGCAAAATAGGGCTTTTGAAAATCTTTTTAGTTTATCTAGGCAAAATCTGCGTGAAGTCTATGAAAATCTACAAAATCAAAAAATGCCTTTTGGGCTACTAAATGGCGATGTTTGCTGCCACTATCCCTATGGCAGATTTTTTGTGCTAGAGGGGGTGGATTCTACGCAAATAGATAGATTTAAAGCAGGTGAGTTTGCCCCCACAGGTGCGCTAAATGGAGAAAATCTAAAGCAAGCCACAGGCATAGCTTCCTTGCTAGAATCGCCGTTTTTGGAGGTGGATTGTCGTAGTGGTGGAAGCAGGCGATATGCGTGGGTGTGGGCTAGCGAGTGTGAGTCTAGCTACAAGGAGAGCAAGGCGCAAATGGAGCTACACTTTAGCTTGCCAAGTGGGGCGTATGCCACTACAATGCTTGAACAAATCGCAGGCAAGGAACTATAAACGACATATTTTTGCAATAATTTGTGTGATATATTTTGCGCTAAAATCGACTTTGCAAAGTAAAAAAAGTCTTGCCAAAAAGCGATAAAATTTTTATCAAAACTTTTGTCAAAATGCTTAAAAAAACCCTCACAAATCTAGCATAAACCTAAAATCTATCACTTCCAAAATCGCCTAATGCACGACAATATATAAAAAATATACAAAATATACACAAAAAATAAAAAGAAAATACACTCTTTTTGTCTCTTTTTTGTCGTAAATGTCAATTTTTAGTGCATTCTTGCCTGCTTAGGTTCTCAAGTTAATCATCTTTTTAATAAAAAATGGTAAAATTTTTTTTAATCTTTGGTAAGCCAATTTACATAAAGAAATATTAAAAATAAGGAGAAACGATGCTAGAGATTAGATGGCATTCTCGTGCGGGGCAGGGCGCGGTAACGGGTGCAAAAGGGCTAGCAGATGTCTTTGCTAGCACGGGCAAAGAAGTCCAAGCCTTTGCGCTGTATGGCTCTGCTAAGCGCGGTGCGGCGATGAGTGCGTATGATAGAATCGATGATACGCCTATCCTCAATCACGAGAAGTATATGGAGCCAGACTATGTGCTTGTGATTGACCCCGGGATTGTCTTTATCACCGATATTTGCGCCAATGACAAGCCTGACACCAAGTATATCATCACCACGCATTTAAGCAAAGATGAACTCGTGGCAAAAAAGCCCGAGCTAGCGGGCAAAGAGCTCTATGTGCTTGATTGCATAAAAATCGCGCTCAATACTATCGGCAAGCCTATCCCCAACACACCGATGCTAGGGGCGTTTATCAAAATCTCTCAAAGCCTAGAGTTGGAGTATTTCAAAAAGGCTTTTACAAAAGTGCTTGGCAAAAAGCTCCCGCAAAATATCATTGATGCGAATATGCAGGCTATCGAGCGTGCGTATAACGAAGTGAGGTAGGCAAGCGCAAAAAACACGGCACTTTTAAGGGCTTTTAGAAAGTGCGAAAAAGTGTAAAAAGCGTGAGGAAAATGCAAAAAAGCCTTAAGAAAGCGCGAAAAAAGAATAAACAAAAGCGCAAGGAATCGTAAAGAAAAGTTTAAGAAAAATCCAAAAAGTGCTTTAGCACAATCTAGATTCTAGAATGTAAAGTCAAAAATCAACAACAAAGGAGGCGACAATGAAAGATTGGAGCGAACTTGAAATCGGCTCGGTGCTTTTCCCATTTGCAGAGGACGGCAGAGAAGCCCTAAGAGAGCACAACAACGAGCGAAGCTACACCAAAGAAAGCTCGTATGGCACGAGCGTGGCGCATTGGCGCGTGGATAAGCCCGTGCATAATGTGGATATTTGTATAAATTGCTTTAACTGCTGGGTGTATTGCCCCGATGCTGCCATACTTGTGCGCGAGGAAAAAATGCGTGGTGTGGATTATCAGCACTGCAAAGGCTGTGGCGTGTGCGTGAGTGTATGCCCCACAAACCCAAAATCCCTGCTAATGTTTGATAACAATCAAAGCAACGAAGTCGCGCTAGGAAACTGGCCCCAAAAAGAGCCCAAAAAGCCCGCTAGTGAGTAAATCTAGCGACTAGAATACAACAACAAGGAGAGAATATGCCAAAAGTAATGGAACTAGACAAAGTAGTCGTGTGGGATGGCAATATGGCAGCTTGTCAAGCTATGCGCCAAGCCCAAATCGATGTAGTCGCAGCCTATCCTATCACGCCCTCCACGCCTATCGTGCAAAACTATGGGACTTTCACAAGCAATGGCTACATTGATGGAGAGTTTTTGCTTGTCGAATCAGAGCACGCCGCTATGAGTGCGTGCGTGGGGGCTGCTGCGGCGGGCGGTAGAGTAGCGACTGCGACTAGCTCGCAAGGCTTTGCGCTTATGGTGGAGGTGCTTTATCAAGCCTCTGGTATGCGCCTACCTATCGTGCTAAATCTCGTAAATCGCGCACTTGCCTCGCCTCTAAACATTCACGGCGACCATAGCGATATGTATCTAGGGCGTGATGCGGGCTGGATAAACCTCTGCGCGTATAATCCTCAAGATGCTTATGACTTAAACCTAATGGCGTTCAAAATCGCCGAAGATATGAGCGTGCGCCTGCCTGTGATAGTCAATCAAGATGGATTCCTCTGCTCCCACACCGCCCAAAATGTCCGCCCGCTAAGCGATGAGGAGGCGTATAAATTTATCGGCGAGTATAAGGCGAAAAATCCGCTTTTTGATTTTGCCCACCCCGTTACTTACGGAGCGCAGGCAGAGGAGGAGTGGCACTATGAGCACAAAGCGCAGCTTCACAACGCCCTAATGAAATCTAGCGAGGTGATAGGGCGCGTGTTTTCAGAATTTAAAGCCCTCACAGGCAGGGAGCACAATATCGTAGAAACCTATGATATGCAAGACGCGCAAGTGGCAATCCTCGCACTTGGCACGACTGTGGAGTCTGC
>SAMEA104315421__coassemble_1589_pt1 | contig 10713 bp, 8 predicted proteins | sample SAMEA104315421__metabat2_high_PE_034 | metagenome-assembled genome bin SAMEA104315421 (sample SAMEA104315421) | gut metagenome | biome: Monkey gut; feature: monkey-associated habitat; material: faeces | place: China | collected 2013 | reverse complement strand
ATGACGGCTATAAGGGGCTAAACTGCCTTTATGCGGATTTGGGTGGGGCGCAGTTGAGTTTTGCTTGGTGGGATAAATGCACGGACGCAAAAGCACCGAGTAAAAATCGCGCTTATTGGCGATTTATCCGCGTTAGCGAGGCTGAATCTGTCTTATTAAACTTTCAAGGTGCGGCATTGCGTGTAACAAGAGAGGGGATTCATTGGGGAGTGCCTTATATTGTCGCACCTAAATATCTGCTAAAAGATAGCACAAACTCGCCTACTTCGCGCTTCATCATCGACAAAGACACGCAGGATTGGCTTAGATTTATCTACGCAAATATCGGGGATAATCTGCCCTTTTGCCCCGCTCCCGCGCAAAATCTAAAATCGCAGAATCTAGCGCAATCAAATCAAATCCCACCCTTGCCATATCATTTTTCACTAAATGACGCTTGGATAGTGCGACTTCTAGCAATCATAAATACAAATGACGGCTCGGCTACTAGCGCAGGCGTGTGTGGCGTGTGCCTTTTGCATTCTTTTCAAATTATCGCCGAATTGCTAGAAAATCCGCAAGTTCCGCGCACAAGTGGAGGATATTTTTTTGATACGCAGGCAGGCACAAATCCTTTTATTTCCTTTCAGGCGCGCAATTCCCTGCTCTATCACACGCTAGATGATATTGTCAGCTGGTTTCCAAACTACGCGCAATCGCCCACTATCTCGCCACAAGAGGCATTTATCTACAATAACAACTTGGCGTTAATGAGTGCGACTGCGCTTTTGGCGCAGCATAATTGGCGCATTGCCACCCGTGCGCACAATCCTAGCGATATTACCTATGTAATAAATACGATTTTTAATGCACCGCGCGGTAGCGCGTTTATCCTGCTTTTGCGCCTTAATTTTGCTGGTGGAGAGGGTGGGCACGCTATGGTTGCCCTGCAAACCGCGCAAGGAGTGGTGCTTATTCCCACAAATGCAGCGATGAGTGCGGAGGAATTTAGCGCATTTAGTGCGCCTGTAAGGAATATAAACGAGTTTATGCAGAGATTTAGCGCGTATAATTTTGGGATTGCAAATATCGCTCTGCTTGAAGTTGGCGGGAGCTTTATTAGCCCATTTATGGAAAATATCTCGCTAAATAACTGCACGGGCTTTGGGGATGGGAGGCGTGGCAATGGTGCAATGCCTACAAGTGCGCTTGTAAATCAATGTGCTAGTGGGAGATGCTTGGAGTAGTTGGATTTCATCGTGCTAGTTTTTATCATTTTTTTGCCCTTAGGCTTTTTGGGATTTTGCACCACTTTTGTGCTAGGTTTATTTTTTAAGCACAAGCGTGATTCTTACAAAATACTTTTTGTTTGCCAAAATAAATATAAGCAAAATTTAGTATAATTGCGCGGTTTGTGAAGTCATAATTAAATGCAAAATCTTTAAGGAATCTGTGATGAATTATTTTCTCTCCCAAAGCATAGAGTTAGCAAATGCCAAAAACTACCTTGATGAGCTGTTTCGTGTGTATCATATAAGTCCTGATTCGTTGCGTGAGGTTGATGAAGCAAAATGGGAGATTTTCGCGCAAGAATTTAGGCAAAATAATCAAGCCAAAATCATAGAATCTCTGCTTGATTTTGAGCTTTTTCCTATCAAAGATTCTTATGTGGCGTATTTGCGCCGCGACAAAAGCGCGATTACGCGTAATCATAAGACAATCGCTCGAATCTGTGGGAGGCTAAAAGAAATGGGATTAGATGAAATCCACAAAAATCTATCCCAACCAAAAGAGACAAATAGACAAATTGGACCATTGTTTAAAAGGTGGGTAAATAGCGGTGCGCTAGGCTTAGAGCCGATTTTATTAGATGCATTTCAAGCCACAAATGCAAATGCGATTTTAAGTGCGAGTGATGCAACAATGCAGAGTTTCGCGCGTGAGGTTTTGGGCTATGAAAATCAAAAGGGGCTAGATTTTATCGCAAGATTTAATGGCAAATATATTTTAGGTGAAGCGAAATTTTTAAGTGATTTTGGCGGACACCAAAACGCCCAGCTTAATGACGCACTCACCCTTTTAAATTCTAAAACCAGGCACAAAAATGTCATAAAAGTTGCGATTTTAGATGGTGTGTGCTACATAAAAAATCAAGGCAAAATGTTTGAAACACTTATAGCACACAAAGAGCAAAATATCCTTTCAGCCTTGCTTTTGCGTGATTTTATCTATCAGGTGTGAAATGTTACAAATTTTTAGAGATTTTAAAAGCCCAAAAGACTTTTTGCAAGAGCCTTATAAATGCGCGTTGCAAGGCGATTTTAGCACGCAAAATCTGCTTATTTTTGATGATAATCTAAATGCTATGCAGTTTTTGCTCCAAGAAAAGGGCTACAAAAACGCGATTGATTTAATCTATATTGACCCGCCATTTGCGACAAACAATACCTTTAGAATGGGTAGCACCATAAGCGCGTCTCTAAGCGCAAATGTCGCTTATAGCGATAAATTTAGCCTAGAATCTTACTTGGAGTTTTTGTATTATCGCCTTGTGCTAATGCGTGAAATGATGAGCCAAAAGGGTAGCATTTATGTGCATACAGATAGCAAGGTGGGACATTATGTCAAAATCTTGCTTGATGAAATCTTTGGCAGGGAGCATTTTATCAACGACATTACACGCATAAAGTGCAATCCTAAAAATTTCGCCAAAAAGGGCTATGGCAACCTCAAAGATAGCATTTTGTTTTATAGCAAGAGCGGGGAATTTATTTGGAATGAGGTGAGTGAAAAAGTTCGCGAGGAGGACTTAGCCAAGCGGTTTAGCAAACGCGATGAAAAAGGTGCATACACCACTATCCCGCTTCACGCACCGGGGGAAACCAAAAACGGAGAGAGTGGGCAAGAATGGAATGGACTAAAACCACCGCAAGGCAGGCATTGGCGTTGCACCCTGCGTGAGCTAGATAGACTGCAAAATGAGGGACTAATCGAGTGGAGCAAAAACGGCAATCCGCGCAAAAAAATCTACGCCAAAGACTACAAAAGCAAGAAAATCCAAGACATTTGGGAATTTAAAGACGCCCAAAAAGTATCCTACCCCACGCAGAAAAACACCCAGCTTTTGCGTCAAATCATCGCAATGTCTTCAAATGCAGATTCGCTTGTAATGGATTGCTTTTGTGGCAGTGGCGGATTTTTGCGCGAAGCATTTGACTTAGGCCGCAAGTTTATCGGTATTGATTCAAGCTATGAGGCAATCAAAGTTAGCAAAGAGTGGTTGGAGGCGTGTAAGAAAACGCAAAAATGTGCGTATGCAATGTGTGAGAGAAGTCAAAAATCCTTATCCCCAAAATCCTCACACAAAATCCACGCCGTGTGAAATCTAGCGCGAAAATCAAATTTGGCACACTCTAAGCACAAGCGCGATTCTTACAAAATGCTTTTTGTTTGACAAAATAAATATAAGCAAAATTTAGTATAATTGCGCGAAATATTAGCCATAAGGATACAAATGACTTTAGCTTCGCAAAAATGCTACACAGATTCTACAAGCCAATCTAGTGGCTTGCAAAATTTCCCTTTGTTTTTGCTAGGCGATGCAAAAGATACCCTAAAAACCCTGCAACCACTAAGCATTGATTTTGTGCTGACTTCGCCTCCTTATGATGATTTGCGCGATTATGAGGGGTTTAGCTTTGATTTTGAAGCTATTGCAGATGAGCTCTTTCGCGTGCTAAAAAATGGTGCGGTAATGGTGTGGATTGTGGGGGATTCTGTGGTAAATGGCAGTGAGAGCTTGAGTAGCTTTAGGCAGGCACTGCATTTCAAAGATATAGGGTTTAGAATCCACGATACGATGATTTATCAAAAAAACAATTTTTCAAACCCTAGCAAGACACGCTATCATCAGGTATTTGAGTATATGTTTATCCTCTCAAAAGGCACGCCAAAGACATTCAATCCGCTTATGGATAGGAAAAATGTCTATGCAGGGCATACGACATTTGGTGAAAATACTACGCGCAAAAAAGACGGCAACTTCACAAAGCAAAAAAAGCGCGTGATTTCAGAATTTGGTATGCGCTATAATATTTGGAAAGGCAACACTTCAGGGCAGGAAAATATGTGTAAATCTATAAAGCACCCTGCGACTTTTCCGCTGTGGTTGGCACGCGACCATTTACACTCGTGGAGTAATCAAAACGACATTGTCCTAGACCCTTTTTGTGGTTCTGGCACGACAGGCGTAGCCTGCAAAGAGCTAGGGCGCAACTTCATCGGCTGCGAGATAGAATCAAGCTACCTAGATTTCGCAAAAGAGCGGATAAAAAACACGAGGGTAGAAAATGGATTATTCTAAGCAATCTATCAATGAGAGTTATGCCAAACTTGGCACGATTAGCAAGCTAAACAACAAGCGATTTCCTTTTAGAGAAGTAATAAAAAATATAGAAAGGCGCGAGGTTTTAGAATTTAAAAACGCTAGATTGCTAGGCTTGCTAAAAAGCGCGTGCAAAAACACTATAACGCCTGTGAATAATATCGAGTTTAGCGGGCGTCCAAATGAGTTTGGCAATATCGTGGCAAATCTTTTTGCCATAGAGTGCAAAGGCGTAGGGCTAGACTACCAAAAGCCAAAAGACACGCAAGGCAAAGGCAAAAAAAGTGGCTATCCTGATGGCTTAGTGCTATTTGAAAATCAATACTTTTACACCGAGCTAAAGACTTGCGAGCAAAGCAAGCAAAACCAAACCCTGCGTTCGTTTTTTTACTCCCCCTCCACACATTCTAAAATCCTTTATGATGCCTCTCATCTAGTCATTTGCTTTTTGACATACAAAAATGGAAGCGCATTGCTACTAAATGGCGAATTTCACATAGTGGATATGTATGAAAAGGAGGTGAAACTAAAGCTAGAATACAATAGCAACAACAAAGAACTATACGGCGGCAAGTTGCTATAAATCTAGCGCAAGAAAGAACACCAAATGCTAGCCCTTATCATTTTTGCCCTTACGCTTTTTGGGATTTTGCGTCGCCCTTTTGGGCTTGGCATTTGGGTGTATTCTAGCTTTGGTGCGATTGCCACGCTTACACTTGGGCTAGTGGAGATGAGCGATTTGGGCGTGATTTTTTTGCTTATTTGGGATAGTGCGCTTACGCTCATCGCGCTTATTGTCATTAGCTTTTGCTTGCAGGGGCTTGGGTTTTTTGAGTGGCTGATTTTTTATGTGCTAAAGTTTTGTGCTCACTCTCGCCATTCTCCCCACGCCACAAATCCAGAATCTAGAGCGGATTTAAGCGCGGCGTTGCATATAAACACACGCAAAGCATTTGTCGCACTCATTTTGCTTAGTGCGCTTTTAAGTTCGGTTTTGGCAAATGACGGCGCGGTGCTTGTTTTGACGCCATTGGTGCTAGGGCTGTTTTTGCGCGCCAAAAATGCGCTCCCGCTTCAAATCATCGCGTTTTTGTTTGCCACCGCCTTTGTGTGCGACATTAGCTCAAATCCGCTCATTATCTCAAACCTCACAAATATCATCACCGCGCATTTTCACACGCTTGGCTTTGCGGAATTTGCACGCGCAATGTTTTTGCCAAATCTCTTTGGCATTTTTGGTGCGCTAATGCTCTTTTTGGTGCTTTTTCGCGCACCACTTCGCACTCCGCTTATCTTTCGCACGCCATCAAAGCCAAAGCTACAAAACGCGTTTTTTGCCCTGCACTGCGCTACTTTAGCGGTTTTTATCGCTAGCTTTTTCCTCTCCACGCATTTTAACCTGCCCCTAAGCCTAAATTGCGCGGTTTATGCTGGCGTTTTGCTTATCACACTATGGCGCAAATCGCGCCAAAAAGCCATAAGCACGCTAAAAAAAGCACCTTTTGGTATCATCGTGTTTGTCTTTGGGCTATTTGTGGTGGTGTTTGCGGTGCAAAAGCTTGATTTCACAGAGGCGCAAAACGCGCTATTTCACGCACTTATCGCACTTTATGACAAAAGCGAGATTGTAGGAATCTTTTGCGTAGCGAGTGTGAGTGCGCTTGGCTCAAGCGTGATAAACAACCTGCCTATGGTGCTTTTTGGCAATTTAGCAATAGATGAGTTTTTTGGCTCACAAACACTTGCAATCGCTCAAAATCTGCAAAATCTAGCGCAAAACCTCACGCAAGGCTTCGCGCAAAACTTTGACTCTCAAAGCTACGCAAATCTTGCCACGCAAAGCCAAAACCTAAAAGAATCCTTTATCTACGCGCATTTGCTAGGCTGCAATATCGGCTCAAAGCTAACGCCTATCGGCTCTCTATGCACACTTCTTTGGCTTTCCCTCATCGCCAAAAGTTCGACTCTCACGCAAAAAGGCGTAAATTTTACCTTTTTGCATTATTGCAAATACAGCCTTATTTTCACGCTCCTCACGCTATTTTTGGCAACACTAGGGCTTTATATTTCGCATTTGGTGTTTTAGCATTTTGGCTAACCCACTCTTAGCCTAGATTTTTTGCAAAACCCACACAAATTCTTTTATAGACTTCGCCCCGCCTTTGGCTTGGCTTTGAAATCGCGGATAATCAATTTGCGTGAAATGTAGTTTTGCATTTACCCCACCTGCTGTGCGCAAAATCACTTTGATTTGCTCCTTACTCATTATCCCCTCGCTATTATAACTTAGCACGAGATTTTTGTAGTTTTGACTTTTGGCGATTTTCTCTAGCTCTAGGGGTGCGGAGATTTTGCTACAAAAGTTTGATTTTTGCCCTTGCCAATCTCGCAGTCCTGCTACGCCTTTTATCTCTGGGCTATCATACCTAGCGATTGTCTCTAGCAAGTGGTAGTTTGGGGCGTATTGGCGGTGATTATAGGGTGGGTCAAGGTAGAGAATGTCAAAGGTTGTATTGTGGCTTTGTAAAACTTTAAGCGCGTCTCCACAAAAGCATTGATGAGATTTCGTGCTTTTTAGCACCATAAGCGGCTTTAGGGCAAATGGTTTTAGTGCGCGTTTATCCCACGCCTTGCAAAAGGCAGCATACACGCCCGCGACATTTGCAAAAAATGAAGTAGATTCTAGCAAAGTGGCAAGGAGGATAAAATATTCGTTTTGGTTAATTGCATTTTGTGCTTTCCACGCCTCAATTTGAGTGCGAATCGCATCGATTTTTTGCGCGTTTTCATCGCTAAAATACATTCTAGGCTGTGGCAAATCTTTGCTCCCGCTAGGTGCGTAATTGCGATAGATAAAGCCTTTTTGTGGCGTGATGCTATTAAGATAAGCGATAATTTTTTGATATGGCAAATCAAAAAGATTTTGGCTTTTTGCGTTGCCTAAAATCGCTCTTAACGCACTAAAGCTAGGCTCTGCATTATTTGCCAAATATGCCATTTGTAAGCAATAAGAAAAATACAGCAAATCACAGCTAAACACCTCAAAGCCTTGTGCCTTAAAAAATCGCCCCGCACTTGCGCTCCCGCTAAACATATCAAAGATTCTTTGACTAGGGTTTTGACATTCTTTAAATTCTGAAATCTTGGCGTTTTTTGATTTTGCGTTTGCACTGTCGGTATTTTTGTGATTTGTGATTCCACACTCACACATAAAATCATAGATTTTGCTGATAAGATTTTCTTTGTTGCCAATAAAGCGCATTATTTGCCTTTTTTTAGATTTGATAATTTGTGATTAAAACTTCTTGTGTTAGGGCTTTGTCTTTGTGCTTTGCTTGATAGTTTGCATTTGTATAGTGTGCCTCTAGATTCACGACAAAAAATCCATTTTGCTTTACCCACTCTTGCAAAATTGCATTGTGATTTCCCTTGTGAGTAAGCACATTTGAGAGCGCGAATTTTATGTGATTTTTATGTAGATTTGCTAAATTTTCTAGTAACTCTTTTTCTAGATTCTCACTCCATCCGCTAAAGCCCCTTTTGCCATCATTATAAGTGCCTTGCGTGATGAGATAGGGTGGGTCAGCATAGACAAAACTTTCTTTGCTAAGTGGGATTTTGACTAAAAACTCTCTAAAATCTAGCGCGTAAAATGTGATATTTTTGCTTTGCAGTGCAAGGATAAAGCGAACTAAATTTTGCTTCATCGTGGCATTAAAGCTAGAGCGGTCTTTGCCAAAGGGATTGTTAAATTTATGCGCGTTATTAAAGCGGATTTGATGATTAAATGAATGTGCGATAAGTGCTAGGAGCTTTAGTGGGGATTTTTGCGCGTTATAATCATCGCGCAGGGTGTTATAACCTTGTGTATTTTTAAAATTTAAATCATATTGCATAATGATTTGTGCAATATTTTCAAGTGTGTGTTGCAGTGGATTTGCTTGCAAAAACTCATACAGCTCAATTAGGTAGATAAGATTATCATTGCATAAAATCCGCTTTGCATAAATGCCTTTATCGCAAAGATTTGGATTGCCCCCCACATTTATCGCTACATTTAGCCCACCGCAAAACAAATCTACAAAGCTATCTACTTGCTTAGGAAAAAGGGGTAAAATCTGGGGCAAAAGCCTATGCTTCCCACCAATGTAATTTAGCGGAGATTTTAGAAAAGCTGATTTATTGCGTGATAGTGCCCAAGTCATTTTTCACTCCAAAAATCAAGTAGATTTTTAAGCGCGATGATAAAGATTTGTGGTGCTTTTATGCCTAAAATCATTTTGCCTTGATTGTTTAGCAAAAATCCTACTTCAATTTCGATGACTTTTTCATTATCACTGCCAAACAAAACAAGTGTGCGAATGATTTTATAGCGCGGATAAAATTTGCTAATATATCCCTTTTCTATGAAGTCATAGTTTTTTAGCTCCTTGATTCCTTTGTCTTTATTCTCATATTTTTTCCCCTCAATGTTTATGATTTCTAGTCTCTCACTATCAAGCAAAATCAAATCTGGGATAAATAATCGTTTGTTTTTATCACCACTTTTATAAGCCTCTTTGTCTTCGTATTTTTCTAATACTATTGCCTTGCCACTACTATCAAAAAAATATCCCTTTTCACAACCTGCGTGATTTTCAAAAATCGCTTCTGCGCTTGTAAAATGCGTAACAACCAAATGGATAAAAATCGTGGCGAGTTTCTCACCCTTTGTCTCATAATGCCAATACTCTTTATTTGGCAGCGCTTTTGGCACTTCCAAACCCTGCAAAGAGACATTAAGCATATTTGCGATTTGGATAAATTTATTATCTTTGCCGACTTGATTTTGCGCTAGTAATCCGTGTAAAATCACTTCTATTTTGCCCTCAAATTTTAGCACTCTTAATGCTTTAGCGATACCACTTATCGCACCGATATTTGGGTCGTGTGATAATGAGCCGTTTTTAGCCAATCTCCCTGAAATTTGCAACGCATTTTTATCTTTGAAAATGTTTATCGGCACATTGCCTTTGTGTGGTTTTCGCATTGTGTTTTTGAAGTGAATCAGCTCATCTACATTGCTAAATGGCTTTAGCATTGTGCTATCAATATCCTTACCCGCAATCTCAACGCCAAGCGTGCGTAAAATCCTTATTCCAAAGATATTTGTATCGGTGGGCTTTTGATTTTGTGGGACTGCCAAATTATAAAACATAATTTTTGTGGCATTTGGATAAAAATAATCCACATAAACGAACTTCGCGATTCGTTGCAAAACGCCTGTATTTCGCGATTCTTTATCGCTAGTTTTGGTTTCCTCTATGGCATAAAGTGGGCTATGATTTGGCATAGGCTGCGTGCTTTGGAAAAACACGAGATAATCCACAAAGCTACTGCCACCGCTTGTGATTTTTAGGTAGATTTTGCTAATATGATTGCACCGCACACCCATAATCTCATAGCAAAACAAAAACCTGCCATTCTCCACGATAGGCAGGATTCTTATGCTATCAATAAACGCGACAAACCGCCTATCTCGCAAAAATCGCTCAATGATAAACTTTATGGAGCTAATTTTTGGACGCTCTTCGGTAAGGATATAAAGATTCATCGCTAAGCCTTCTTAGATATAAAATCACAGGCTAAATTCTAGCAAAATAAATCTTATGCCACAAAGATTCTAATACCGAAGTGTCTTTTTTAGCAAGGATTCTATATCCACTTCCACTCCCAAAATCTGCTGATAAATCACATAGTTTGCAAGCACTCGCATACCATAAAACCGCGTTTCCTCCACAGGTAGCAGCTCTAGAGAAATCCACGGCTCATATTTGCGAGACTTTATAAAAAGACGCTTTTTGCTAAGTGTCTTTCGCAAAAATCCCGGTCCGCCATTGTAAGCATAGGCACTAAAAAGCGGGTGAGAAAACTCCCTATTTAGCTCATCTAAATACATTCTCCCAAACTCATAAGCAATCACAGGGTCAAACATAGATTCTAGGGTAATATCCGTTTTTTTTAGCTTGCGAGCAAATGGCTCGACATTAAAAGGCATTATTTGCATCATTCCTAGCGCGTAGGAGCGCGATACAAGTGCTGGCAAAAATGTGCTTTCTTGCTTAGCTACGGCTAGTGCCATAGCCTTTTGGGAGTTATCACGCCATTTTAGATTCTCTGTGTATGGCATTATGAAGTAGTTTATGGAGTATTTGTTGATTCTGTTATTTACAAATGCTAGATGAGGGATAGTTAGCTCGTAACTAAAATCCTTTGCAATGGCTTTTAGCTTTGAGCTTTCCTTTGGCATATTATCACGCAAAATCTGCCACGCAAATGGGTCTTTTATATCAAGTTTTGGATTTGTGGTG
>SAMEA104315421__coassemble_1563_pt1 | contig 10904 bp, 8 predicted proteins | sample SAMEA104315421__metabat2_high_PE_034 | metagenome-assembled genome bin SAMEA104315421 (sample SAMEA104315421) | gut metagenome | biome: Monkey gut; feature: monkey-associated habitat; material: faeces | place: China | collected 2013 | reverse complement strand
GGTGTGAGGTGGGAAGCCTAAAAACTCGTGGCTGTATCGCTGAAAACACGCGGATAAAAGCCCACACCTTAATCGTGCAAGGCTCTACACACAAAAGCGCGCACATAAAAGCCTACGCTGCCCAAATCCGCACTCACAAGGGCAAACTAGAGTGCACACACTGTGCAATAGAAAATCTAGATAATGGCGAAGTCATCGCCCAAAATGCCAAAATATTGAGAGCAAATGGTGCAAAAATCGCCACAGACACCGCTACAATCCACGAACTAAAAAGCAATAATGTCGTGTTTTTTGCCAAATCTTGTGCGATAGGGCGAAACAAAGGCGGGCAAAATGAGATGATTTTTTGTGCCAATGCGGGAGGGGTGTTTGCCAAATGGAGTAAAAAAGCAAGTGCGTATTTTGCCACCCAAAAGGCTAGTATCTCAAAGCTAGCCAAACTTGCAGAAGTGTGGGAAAACAAGCAAGGAAGTGCGACACAATTTTTGCAAAAGATGAGTGGATTTACCGAGTATCAAAAGCAAATTGCCCTAAAAGATGAGGCTTATGCTGCTAGATACAAAGAAGCACTTGCCCAAGCAAATGTAAGCCAAATCTTGCAAGGCAAAATCCAATCTTTGCAAAAGCAAGTCCTAGCCACGCGCAATCAAGCAATCACTAGCCTAAAAACTAGGCTAAAAGAGGCAAGCCTAGCCATAAAAGAAGTGTGGGGGTATGATAACTATGTGTTTTTGGCAAAGCCAGATTTGAGTGCGCTAGAATCTAGCCAAGCTAGCAAAAAAAATATCCAAGAGAGCAATCAAAATAGTAGTCAAAAAGATAATGCGCTAGATTCTAGTAGGGATTTTGGCGGGGACTTTGATAGCGGGTTTTTTGGTAGCAGTGGGCTAGATAGCCATTTTGCAAAGGCATTTACGAAAGTAAATACACAAAACGCGCTTGATAGCTTGGAGCTAAAAGAGGGGCAAAGCGGGGAAATAATCCTAGATGAGAACTTCAAACTAAAATCTAAATAAGGAGCAAAAATGATTTGTGGGCTAGTGGGCAATGTAGTCGAGCTAGGTGCGATGAGTGCGGAGATAGAGGCAAATGGCGTGGTGTATGAGGTGGCTTTGAGCGTGCAAACAAGCGCGAAGCTAAATGTGGGACAAGTCGCTAGGATACGCACGACACATATCGTGCGTGAGGATGCGCAGCTACTTTTTGGATTTTTAGACAAAGTCGAGCAAAGCACATTTGAGCGATTGCTAAAGATAAATGGCGTGGGACCTAAGGTGGCTTTGGCGATTTTAAGCACATTTAGCCCGCAAAGTTTTGCTTCATTAGTCCAAAGTAAGGATATAAAGCTACTCCAAAAAGTGCCCGGTGTGGGCGCAAAATCTGCAGGCAAAATCTTGCTTGACTTGGCTGGATTTTGCTCTCAAATACTCCAAGAAAGCGCACTAGATTCTAATGATAAAATGACATCTGCAAATGATACTCAAAAAGCTGAAGCAATCGCTGCGCTTGAGAGTTTGGGCTACAAACTAAGCGAAATCAAAAAAGTCCTCCCACAAATCAGTGCTAGCGATACCCAAAACATAATAAAAGAGGCATTGCGACTGCTTTAGGTAGGCTTGTGTAGTATGGGATTATGTTTGCGAGGGATTCTAAATACACACACAAAAAGCTAAATAAGCAAAATCACTCCATAAAGCCTAGCGTAATGAGTTACAAGAAGCCATAAAATACTTGCTTTTAGACAAAGCAAAAAATATCACTCTATCTTGCTTTGCCAGATTTCTTGTGGGGCGGAGCTTTCATCAGGGGTGTTTAGCTCGGGTTTTTGCTCACTTTTATTTGTTTTTGTGGGGGGGATATTTTCTTTTGTCTCTCTAGATTCTTTTGCTTCCCTAGATTCTTTTATCTCTTTAGATTCTTTGGTTTGGATATTTAGCACTTTATGCAGTCCATAAGCTATGCCATCAGCGACAAGAGAATAGCCAAAAGGTGTGAGATGGACATCTTTTTTGGATAGAGATTTTGCTACCCACGCGTCTTTGCCACCGCTATCCTCCATAAACTCGTGCATATCAAAGTATAGCACTCCCTCTTTTTTTGCCACTTTTTTTACGGATTCTCTCACGGCGACAAAGTATGGTGCTATGCGGTAGTTTTTTGCCTTTCTTGGCTTGGTGATGACTTTTGGCGGTCCTACAAGCAAGATAGCCGCGCCCTCGTTACACTTGCGAACTAGGGCGATTAAGGAGCTATAATTTTGCTCAAACGCTTTTGTGTCTAGCGGCATCACAAGTGCGTCATTTGAGCCATAGGACAGCACGATGAAATCATATCTAAACGCGCAAAGTGTGTCGCTAAGTGCTTTTTGATTCCACTTGCGCCATATATCGCTTCGTGCGCCATTTGAGCCGATATGAGCGATTAGGTTGTTGGTATTTTTGGGCAGGTTTGTGAGATTTGCATAAGAGAATTTTTGTGGATTTTGGGATTTTGGTGGATTTTGTGAATCATCTTTGTCTTGGCTAGACTCCTCACTTGCCTCTTCGCTAGAATCTAGCTCGCTTTCTTTTTGCTCATTTATGGGGAGCTTTTCTAGCTTGCTTAGCCGAGATTTGCTCGTGCGCGAAGTGTCGGCTATATTTTTGGAATCTTGGTAGATAAAATACCCCCCAAGCGTGGCATTTGGCAGGAGGGATTTTATCTCTATGGGGAATCGCAGGGCAAAATCTTGGGAAATCTCCCACATATTTGCTTCTTTTGCTTGCAGTCGGTAGCTTTGTCCGCTAGAATCGCTTATGAGAAACGCACCCAAAGTATTATTTGGTGATTTAAACACTATGCGGATAAGGAAGTCTTGGTGCTCGGGGGGGAATTTTAGCGTGATTTTTACGCTAGCGTTTTCTTTTTTTGCCCTAGCAATGACGCCACCGAAAGGATAGTCATCATAGGCATCAATGCGTGAATTTCGCACTTCAAAGTCTTTGCTAATGGTTTTTACTAATAGATTTTGATGATAGGTGGGGAAAACAGGGTAGATAAACCCCACAGAATTTGGTAGCATAATGGTTTTGCGCCATTGGTGTGTGAGGGTATCTCCTGCGATATGTGAGTCGCCAAAGACTAGGATTTTTAGCTCATTTTTGCCCTCTAGTGCGCGTTTTAGCCTTGCTAGATTTGGCTCTCCATAGTTGATTACTTTTGCTTTGCTTGCTATGTCTTGCACTTCTTTTTCATTTGGCAAAGGCTTTGGTGTGTATTTCTTTGCTTTTTGGGATTTTTGAGTGGTTTTGCTTTTTGTGGCGGATTTGGCTGGGGTTTTGGATTTTGTGCTTTGTTTGGCTTTTGTGCTTGTTTTTGCGGGGTTTTTTTGAGGGGATTTGGTGCTTTTTGGTTTTTGGGTGGATTTTGCTTGTGGTGCTTTTGGTTGTGTTTTTGTCTGTGGCTTGGCTTGTGGCTTTGGGGTATCTGTCTTGGCTAGCTCTGCAAAAAGGACAAACAACGCTAAGCAAGACACACAAAATCGTGCAAATCTCCTTGTAAAATGCGCAAAACCCCACCTAAAATACCTAAAATCTCTCACAAAAAAGCATAAAATCTTTTGCATTTTACGCACCCTTTTTCTTGAGCTTGGAGTTGTTTGATTCTAGTGGATTTTTGTCATTGGCTTTATCATTGATTTTTTCTACTCCTTTTTCTACACCATTTTCTATGTGGGAATCTTTTGGCGATTCTAAAGAATCTTTTTTGGAATCTTTTTGTGGTTTTTTTGATTCTTTTGTGAACTCATCGCTAGGCTCTTTTTCATTATTTTCAAAGATATTTTTCCATTTGCGTTTTTGTGGTTTTGGCTCTTCTTGTGGAATGTCTTTGATTTTTTCTACTACTATTTCTTGGGATTTTTGCTCTTCTTGGGATTTGTCTTGCTGGGCTTTTTTGCTTTTTCTTTGTTCTCTTTTGCTTTCTTTTTTATCTTTGTTTTGGTTTTGTTCTGCTGATTGCTCATCGCTGTATTGCTCTAAGTTATTTTTGGTAGAATCTATTGCTTGGATAGATTCTATTTTTGGTTCTTGTATCTCTTGTATTTTTTGCTTGGTGGGGGCTGATTTTGGCTTGTCTGCGTCATAAGTGTATTGGATTTTTTGTGTGCTTGGGGTGTCTAGTGTGTGTGAAGTAGTTTTGGTGATGCTTTGTGTGCTTTCATCTTGGGATATTTGCTCTTGCACTACCTCTAGTCGCTCTAGTAGTAGCCTGCTTAAAGCCCTTGAGCCCTCCCCGCTGAAGTGAATCCCATCTTCCCCACGCACGCGGATGCTTCTGCCCTGCTCATTTTTGACATAAGAAGTGTAGACTCCATCTGGGGCAAGCGCAGAATTTGCGTGCAAAAGCAGCTGTTTTGCGCTATCTACTTGGGATTTATAAAGCGTGTTTAGAAAGATTAGTCTTGTGTTTAGTGGCTCTTTTCGCACATAAGGTGCGTCATACCACACCACCACCGCGTCATTTTCTAGCGAAATATCGATGATTTCTTTGATACGAGATGAGTAGGTTTCTACCCATTCATCACTTCCATACTTCATCTTTGGCATAGAGTATGGGTCATTTGCCCCTACCATCATCACTACGATATTTATGTGCGGATTTTTGGTAAAGGCTTCCCTTAGAGCCTTGCCCCAATCAAAAAAATGCGTATAAGTAAGTCCTGTGCTTTGCTTAGCGATATTTATCACGCTAAATCCGCGTTTTTTTAGCTCACTAGCTAGCGTAAGCCCCACGCCTTGCATCATTGAGTCGCCTATGAAAATAAAAGTCGAATCCTGCTTTAGCACTAGCTTGCCATCTTTGTCTATAAATGGATAGCGCGTTTCTTCTTTTGGTGTGAAAAAAGAATCAAGCGATTCTGTGCCCATAAGCCTTTCCCACACGGATTTTTCTTTTGTGGATTTTTCGCGCTCATCTTGGATGGATTGAGAAAGTGCTAGCTCCTCTACGCTTGGCAAAAGTAGCTCTCTCAAATCATCAAGCCACGCTTTTGGCTTACCCAAAATCTCCAAAATCGGCTCATTTGCATCAAAAACCTCAAGGTGGTATTTTTGCTCGATATAGGAGTGTATGCTAGCATTCATCATCAATGCCACAAGGATAAAGCTCCCTATTAGGGTTAGGATAAAATCATAGATTCTCATCTGCTCTTTGCTCCGCTATAATCTCAAAAGTCGCCATACTAAAATCTGCCCTGCTAGAAATTGGCATAAATGAAGTTTGGAATCCCATCTGGCATAAAACAAAACGCCACAAGCCAAACAAATGCTAGCACAAGTGGTTTGGCAATGGGTGGGACTTTGTAAAGTGCGTAGATACAGCTTCGCTTGAAGTTTTGTAGCTTGGGGTAGAGCGCAAAGAGTAGCAAGCCACAAAGTGCGATAAGTGTCTCGCTTAGATAAATGGGTTTGGATAGATTTTCCCAAAACGCGCTTAAAAATCCAAGCGACTCATCTAGCTCCCTAAAGCGGAAAAACACCCACGCTATCGTTACAAAAGTAAAGGTGCAAAATGAACTTAGAAATACTCCAAAGGCACTAGAGCCAAAAAGATATGGGCTAGGTTGTTTGGGTTGGCTTGCAAGGGAATCTTTAGAAGTAAAATCTTTTGGCATGGAATCTTTGGAATCTTTTTGGTGGGTTTTTGATTTGGCAGAGGTTTTGGAGGCGGATTTAGTAGAAGTTTTGATAGATTTTTCTTGTTGAGCTAGGTTTGGCACGGTGCTTTTGTAGTTATTATGGCTAAAGTGCTTTAGTGTGTTTAGCCATACAATCCCAAGTCCGTGTGCTAGCCCCCAAATCATAAAATTTATCGTGCTTCCGTGCCAAATACCTGATAGCACAAGTGCCACAAGCAGCGCAAACTGCGTGCGCAAAAATCCACACCTTGAGCCACCAAGCGGGATATAGATAAAATCTCTTATAAATGTCGATAGGCTGATATGCCACCTAGCCCAAAAGTCTTTGAGATTTCGCGCCATATAGGGCATATTGAAATTTGGTGGCAAGACAAATCCTAGCATCAATGCCACCGCGCTTACCAAATCCACATATCCGCTAAAATCACAATAGATTTCCACACTATACCCACACATAGCAAGTGCTAGCTCTAGAGAGTTGTGATTGAGTGGGTTTGCTAGGATAGGATAGGAGTAGCTAGAAGCATAGGTGGCAAAAAGCACCTTTTTGACAATCCCAAAGCAAAGTAGCACGATGATGAGGTGGGCGTTTTTGGCTCGCCAAAATCTAGTAGCGTGGAGCTGTGAGAAAAAGAAATCACTGCGGATTATGGGACCTGCTATGATAGTGGGGAAAAATGAGAGATAAATAGCAAGATTTGGGAGGGATTGTAGTTTGGGGTTTTGTTCTATGACATAATCAGCTACGCCGCTAGGGCTAGTTGGCAAAATCTGTGTGGTGGGGTTTATGTTTGAAGCATCAGATGGTGCTTGGTATGAGAGGGTGGCTTTGTCGCGCTTTGCTTCATAGATAGAGCGGAGGTAAGTGATAGAAGCAAATGTATAAAAGCTAAGTCCTAAAGGCATCAAAATGTCGATATTTGCGATATTTAGATGAAAAAATGTCAAAATGGATTCAAAGCCGTCTTTGAAATTGGCGTAGTATTTAAAAAAGCTGAGATTGCAAATGCTAAGGGCTACAAATGCCAAAAATACGGCTTTTGACTCGCTATGGCGATACTCGCAGCATAGATAAATAGCGTGTAGCAAGCAAGCACTATGGCTACAAAGGCATTGCCAAGTAGGAGCAAGATAGCGTAGTTTGCGATGAGTAGGACTAGGTTTTGGAGGCGATGATTGGCACGGCATAGCCAATAAGCGACAAAAAAGGCAAAAAATGCTAGTCCAAATTCTATGCTGAAAAACATAAGTTTGTGTTGTCCTTTTTTAGTTTTTAGATTTTGCGTTTTTTAGCTTGATTGATTTTGCAAGATTTTGCTTTATTGTCGTTGATTTTGGTTTATTGCTTGCGTTTAGTGAAATTTATATTAGTGTTTTTTGGGTTTTTGGTTATTTGTGCTTTGCTTTAGCTTTCGCTAAATGCTCCATAGCGCATTATTTTGTCATATCGTTTTTGGAGGTATTGTCTGTCTTTTAGGATTTCTTCTACGCTTTTTAGGTAGTAGGACTTTATCATATCTGCCGCGCCTTGCAAATCCCTGTGCGCTCCTTTTTGAGGCTCAGGGATAATATCATCAATCAAGCCAGCTTTTTTTAGCTCATCGGGCGTGATTTTCATCGCTTTTGTGGCGGACTCTATCTTGCTTGGGTCATTCCATAGTATCGCAGCGCACCCCTCTGGCGAAATCACGCTAAAAATGCTATACTGCATCATCGCTAGTCTATCAGCCACCGCAATCGCTAGTGCACCACCGCTACCTCCCTCGCCTATGACTATCGAAATCGTAGGGACTTTTAGCACGGCAAATTCTTGCAAATTTTTGGCGATAGCTTCGCTCTGCCCGCGCTCTTCTGCGCCGATTCCGGGATAAGCACCGCTTGTATCGACAAGCATAAGGATTGGGATATTAAACTTTTCAGCGAGTTTTGCGGCTTTTAGGGCTTTGCGGTAGCCCTCTGGATTTGGCATACCAAAGTTGCGTGCTATTTTGTTTTTTGTCCCTCTGCCCTTTTCCTCGCCGATAACCATAGTGGGCTGCTCATCAATCTTGCCAAGCATACACACAATCGCCTTATCATCTCTAAAATGCCTATCTCCACAGACTTCATAAGCGTCTTTTAGCAGTAGCTCCATATAGTCAAGTGCATAAGGGCGGTCTGGGTGTCTAGCAAGCTGGAGCTTTTGGTAGTCGCTCATATTGCCAAAAACTTTTTTTAGCTCTTTTTGATAGTCTTTTTCTAGGATAGCTTTCGCGGCGTTGTCTCCGCGCATAGATGCCATATCAATGTCATCTTGGATACTTTTTAGTTGCTTTTCAAAGTCCAAACAAGTAGCCATCAATTCTCCTTAAGTTTGGTTGTTTGCTTTGTGTGGATTTAGCTAGGGCGTAATTTTATAATATCAAAGATAATTACGGCTTAACTAAGGCTAATGTTGTAAGCGAATTGTATTCCGCGCTTTTTGTGGTTGATTTTGTCAGTATGTTTGCTTGGGTGTGGCAAGTGAAAAGGGCTTTTGAGGGTAAGTAAAAATGGGTTTGTGCCAATCTTTTTGTGGGGTGAATAAAGAGTTTTGGGTGTTTGTATCGGTAGAGCACCACAAACCTTGTAACTTTTGTGAATTTTTGCATATTTTGATGGGCTTAATAGACAATTACCCCTGCTTTTATAGGTAAATTTCTAATTTTTCAAAATACATTTCTATGCTTACTAATTTTAGGATTTTATCGGCGCAATCATCTTGTCCATCGTGTATATCAAGGTTTGCAAATTCACTTGAAAAGCGTTTGTAAAATGCTGTTTTTGATGATAGATAATCATTTATTTGGCTTTTGTATGGCTCTTGTGTTATCCATTTTTCATAGTCCGTGTAGGAAGTGATAACTTTTGGGATAAAGCCTAGTTTTTGGAGCTTTTTATTGATTTTAAATTTGATTTTATCTGCGATATATGCCAAATTTTTGTTTATGTGGAGTGGCATTAGTGAGTTTCGCCCTATGTGTTTGAAAAATTGTGGATAATGCCTTAAATCCAAGCATTTGTAGAATCTATACCCAAATAAATACTCATTTGGCAAAGAAGCGATAAACTCAATGATTTTGTTGTCAAAAAACGGACGACAAGCGATATTGGTTTTGCTTGTATCCGCACTTACAGCCATATTGATGAAGTTGCCCCCTCTGTTTATCCAGTGAAGTGGCAATGGATTGGCTATGTCATAATACTCATCTTTGTATCCGCTAAATTTGGCAAAATCTCCATAGTAAAACTCTGCAATCTCATCATTTGCCCTTTGATTATAGAGTTTTTTATCGGGCAGATAGCTATCGCCAAAAACAGCATCGCCTAAATATCCGCTTACAATAAGCCTTGATTCTTGTGGGAATAAATCAAACTCACAGCCGTGTAAGTGCATTAGAGAATGTGCACAATCCATACTATACAAATGCTCTTTTCTCAAATTTAGCCAATCGATATTTTCAAACAAAAATTCATTATTTCTTGTGCCGATGACATCACAGACTTTTTGAGCCAAAATAAAATCTAAGCAGTTTTTCACGCCAAATGTCGCTGTATAGGGCTTATAATGTGGGTAGATTTCACTCATCGCCGCAAGGCAAAGTCTCGAATCAGAGCCACCACTTAGCAAAACAGATGGGCAAAGCTCCAAATCCACTTGCCTTTTTATAGAGTCTTTGAATAGATAATACGCCTTATCTACTGCTTCATCAAAGGATATATTTTCTTGCTTTATTTCCGCAAAAGTCCAATAATGCTTCGAATTTACTTTTTTTGTCGGTAGATGATACTCTATCATACTAGCAGGTGCAAGTCTTTTGATATGCTTAAACCAAGTGTGAGAGCCTAAAATATAACCCAAACTCATAAACATTTCAAAAGAATCGCTATCTATGCTTTTATCCACAAAATCAAGCAATAACAACGCTTTAAGCTCTCCACAAAAAGCAAAATTATCATTATGGGTGTAAATATATAGTGGCTTTAAGCCAAATCTATCGTTAGCTACGATGAGTTTTTCATTTTTTGAATCATAAAGAATAAAGTTAAAGCAGCCATCGGCTTGATTTAAGAGCTCGGTTAGGCGATTTTGCTTGTAAGAGTGGCAGATAATGTCAAAAAAGTTTTTGCAAGAAGTTTGAAAAAGGCTATTTAGCTCATCTAAATTGTAGCATTTTCCACATAGGGCAAGGCGGATATTGCCCCCCCCCAATAGAGTTATATGCACTATTTTGTGTATCTAAACCACCTAGTGCAAACTCGACTTTATCATCTCTAAAAGCACTAGTTAGGTTTGCCAAGTCGCTCCTATTCATCAGCTTGATACACTTATCTATTTGTGATAGAACGCTACTTTTTGCATATCCTACAATTCCGTTCATCATTGCTCCTTTTAGGTTTGATTTTTCTAAATTTTCTCAAAAAACCTTTCCACTACACTTTTTATACGCCTCATATCCTCATCGCAAAGCCCATAAAACAACGGCATTCGCACTAGCGTATCGGCTACTTGGTTTGTGATAGGCATAACGCTCATCGTCTTTGCAAATTTTATCCCAGCAGGAGATGAGTGAAGTGGGATATAGTGAAATACAGGGTTTATACCATTTTCTTTGAGAAATGCGATAAACTCGCTTCGTTTTTGCAGATTCTCAAAAATGATATAATACATATGCGCGTTATGTGTGCAGTTTGGTGGCACGATAGGACGGCTTATCAAACCCTCTTTTTCATAGCTTTCAAAAAACTGATGATATTCATTCCAAATTTCTAGTCTTTTATCGTTGATTTTATCTATATTTTGTAGTTGTGCGTATAAAAAAGCAGCGATAATGTCTGATGGCAGATATGATGAGCCCACATCAACCCAAGTGTATTTATCCACCTCTCCACGGAAAAATTGCGAACGATTCGTGCCTTTTTCTCTGATGATTTCAGCCCTTTGTATGAATTTATCATTATTGATGATGATAGCCCCCCCCTCGCCAGAGATGATATTTTTTGTCTCGTGGAAAGAAAAGCACCCTATATCGCCTATCGTGCCAAGTTTTTGCCCGTTATAAGTGCTTGATACACCTTGTGCAGCGTCCTCTATGACGATGAGATTGTGCTTGCTAGCTATTTGCATAATCTTATTCATATTACACGCTACACCTGCATAATGCACAGGGACGATAGCCTTTGTTTTCTCAGTTATGGCTGATTCTAT
>SAMEA104315421__coassemble_1550_pt1 | contig 10981 bp, 11 predicted proteins | sample SAMEA104315421__metabat2_high_PE_034 | metagenome-assembled genome bin SAMEA104315421 (sample SAMEA104315421) | gut metagenome | biome: Monkey gut; feature: monkey-associated habitat; material: faeces | place: China | collected 2013 | reverse complement strand
GACTGCCGATATGGCTACCTGCGGGTGCTAGATTGCGGCGCAAAATCGAGGAGCTCCTTACCCGAGCACTTATCAAACGCGAATATGAGCCCGTGCGCGCACCAGAAATCCTAAAAAGCGATGTGTGGAAAAAAAGCGGGCATTATGCCAACTACAAGGAAAATATGTATTTTACCACCATAGATGAGCAAGAATACGGCATAAAGCCGATGAACTGCGTGGGGCATATCAAAGTCTATCAAAGTGCCAAAAGAAGCTACCGCGAGCTACCTTTGCGATTTTATGAATACGGAATCGTCCATCGCCACGAAAAAAGTGGCGTGCTTCACGGGCTTTTGCGCGTGAGGGAATTTACCCAAGATGATGCGCATATTTTCTGCCTCCCTAGCCAGATAGAGAGCGAAGTCAATCAGATTCTAGAATTTACGCATAAAATTATGAATGCGTTTGGGTTTAGCTACGAAATGGAGCTAAGCACGCGCCCGCAGAAATCTATCGGGGAAGATGCGATATGGGAGTCTGCCACACAAGCCCTAAAAAACGCTCTAGAATCTAATGGCATAAAATACGGCATAGATGAGGGTGGCGGGGCATTTTATGGACCCAAAATTGATATAAAGATTACCGATGCTATCGGGCGCAAATGGCAGTGTGGCACGGTGCAGGTGGATATGAACTTGCCTGAACGGTTTATGCTAGAATACACCGATGAAAATAATGAGCCCAAACAGCCCGTGATGCTTCATCGCGCGATTTTAGGGAGCTTTGAGCGATTTGTAGCGATTTTGACGGAGCATTATAGCGGGGAGTTTCCTTTCGCTATCGCGCCTACACAAGTCGTGCTTATCCCTATCGGGCAAGAGCAAGTCGCTTATGCGCGACAAATCCAGCTAAAACTACGCGAAATCGGTGCGTATAGCGAGGTAAGCGATAAAAACGAGACGCTCTCAAAGCGCGTGCGCACCGCAGAAAAAGCCCGAGTGCCACTCATCGCAGTCATCGGCGCAAGCGAAGTGGAATCCAAAATGCTAGCACTGCGCGATAGACGCATAGAGCGTGAAAAATCCCAATACAGCTTAAGCGAAGGAGAATTTTTGAAATTGGTAGAATCTAAAATGCAAAGGGTAAGTTTTGAGTAAAGAAGAAGTGCTTATAAATGAGGAAATCCGCTTCGATGAAGTGCGGTGCGTAGGGGATAATGGCGAAGTGTATGGAGTGATGAGCTCGCGCGAGGCACTAGAAATCGCGGTAGAAAAGGATTTGGACTTGGTGCTTATATCCCCAAATGCCAAGCCACCTGTGTGTAAGGTTATGGATTATGGGAAATTCCGCTATCATCAAGAGAAGCGACAAAAAGAAGCCAAAAAAAAGCAAAAGCAAATCGACATAAAAGAAATCAAGCTCTCCACCCAAATCGCCCAAAACGACATAAACTACAAAGTCAAGCACGCAAGGGAGTTTATCACAGATGGCAAGCACGTGAGGTTCAAGGTTTTCTTAAAGCAGCGTGAGATGAATATCCAAGATGCGGGGATAGATACGCTAAAAAAAGTAGCCGCTATGATAGAAGACATCGCCACAGCGGAGAAAGAGCCCAAAATCGAGGGTCGCTACCTAAGTGTGCTATATGTGCCCAAAAAAGTGAAATAGCAGGTATAATACGACATTACACTATTAACCACTCAACCAAAAAAACCAAAGGGAGTGAAAATGATTGAACAACAAAGGACTAAAACAACACAGCAAAATACTAGCAATGAAAGTTTTAGCGGATATGGTTTGGCACTAGATTTGGCAAAAAAAATGCGTCAGCAAGGACAACAAATACATACAAAAGCAAATACAAAACAAGATACGGTAAAATCTAAAGAGGTCAAAAAATAATGCTAGAAATTACCATAAAGGATGTATTGTTACTTTTAATTACAATTTTTGCATCATTTTGGATAGCTAGAAAAATATTTATCCAAAGTGCAACCGTTCAAATTGAATTTTCTATGACACAAAAAATAGAAAATTATTTGGACTGCATTGCCAATAAAAAATCAGAACAAAATGATATAATGCTTGCTAAATATAAAATCTTAACAGCTCTTGATTTGTATTATAAATATTATAAGCGTAGATATTTAAATAAGAAAATAGTTGATGAAAATAATGCAATGTATAAAGAAATCATTGATGATAATATAGATATTATTAAGGAAAATAAGGAAATTTTTAATAATATCTACGAATACATTGAGCAAAAAAGCTTTAATCTTAGGAAAGGAGGTTAGGATAATGCCAAAGATGAAAACAAATCGCGGGGCAGCCAAAAGGTTTAAATGCAAAAAAAACCTTATCAAGCGTGGTAGCGCGTTTCGCAGTCATATATTGACAAAAAAATCGCCAAAGCGCAAAGCACGACTAAAGTCGCCTCATTTTGTGCATAGTGCAAATATTGATTCTGTGAAAAATCTGCTTTGCCAAGCCTAAGGCTAGTGCAAATCTTACACAGAGTCTTTGCACATTTTAAACGCGCAAGTTTAAAAATGCAAGTTTTTTAAGCGCACAAAAAGCGATAAAAAGCGAGATTATTAAGGTTGTCAAGTCGATTTAAGTAAAGTTAAGTCAAAAGTAAATAAGTCAAAGTCCCCCTTAGGATTTGCAAAATCAGTGCTTGAGCTAGCACGCATAGTCGCAAACAAGGGCAAGATTAGCCAAACAAAAACACGCAAAGGATTTTAAGATTTTGCAATCCTGCGAAATCTTAAAATCCCAAAACAGTAAGTGGCTACACCTAAAAAGGTAAAGGAGAAAAAATGAGAGTAAAAACAGGCGTGGTGCGCCGCAGGCGACACAAAAAAGTCCTAAAACAAGCAAAAGGTTTTTATAGCGGGCGCAGGAAACACTTCCGCAAAGCAAAAGAGCAGCTAGAGCGGAGTTTGTGCTATGCGTTTCGCGACAGGAAGCAAAAAAAGCGCGATTTTAGGAGTCTTTGGATTATCCGTATCAACGCTGTGTGCAGAATGCAAGATATGAGCTACTCGAAGTTTATGCACGGGCTAAAGCTCGCAAATATCGAGATGGATAGAAAAATCCTAGCCGATATGGCAGTGAATGACATCGCTAGCTTCAACAAACTCATAGACAGCGCAAAAACGGCGTTGAAGTAGTTGAAAGTAAAATTAGATAATGTAGCAAACTCTAGTAGAGATTTTCTGCTAGAGTTTGTAGTAATCTATACTGCCTAAGCATATTTTTTTAAGCGATATGGCTTCTTAGAGACACTCTCCAAAAACACAAATAAAAATTTATACAAATATTTTTTAGTGCTATCAAATACCACAAAATTGAGAATTAAATAAATTTTGATATTTTTTTGCAAAAGATAAACTTCTCTAAAACTTGATAAATATTCTTTATACACACGCAAAATTCATTTCAAAGACAAAACACTACTAATCCCACAGCAAATTGCAAAAATACCCCAAAAGCGCACACTTGTGCTACAAGATTTTATCAAAATGTTATTATTTTATTTTTGGCATTAAAAATCCTTATAACACATATTCATTTTACAAAAACACAAATCGAAAGGCGTTTATATATGACACCAATGCAAAAAAAACGCGCGATAGTTAGCTTTACTTCGTGGCTTCCTGTGCTTAGCCTCACTTGTGCGGCTTTTGTGTTCAACACAAGCGAATTTATCCCCATAGGGCTTCTTAGTGCAATAGCTAGCGATTTTTCTATGAGTGAGGCGCGTGCAGGACTACTCATCACTATCTATGCGTGGGTCGTAGCCATTGCTTCCCTACCACTTATGCTTAGATTTTCTCACACAGAGCTTCGCAGGCTTATGCTTTGGGTTATGGCGATATTTGTGCTTAGCCACGGTCTATCTGCACTAGCGAGTAGCTACTACACACTTATGGCTTCGCGCATAGGAGTTGCTCTCTCTCACGCTCTTTTTTGGTCCATAGCTTCGCCTATGGCGATAAAAGCCGCCCCTAGAGGAAAGCACTCTATGGCACTAGGATTTATCGTGGCAGGTAGCTCCCTAGCACTCACAGCTGGACTACCTCTAGGGAGGGTAATCGGGCTTTATATCGATTGGCGTAGCACATTTGGCTGTATAGGGATTTTGGCTTTTTGCATTATGGTGCTATTTTGGCGTGTGTTTCCCACTATGCCTAGCACCCAAAATATCTCACTAAAAACCCTCCCCACACTACTATCAAATACTGCCTTTCGCAGAATCTGCCTCCTAACGCTTATCTTCATCACAGGAGAATTTTGCACATATAGCTATATCGAGCCCTTTTTAGCCCAAAGTCTAAAAGACAGCGGTGTTACTTACGCGCTAGTAGTGTTTGGTGGGAGTGGCATTATCGCTAGTATTGTCTTTTCAAAGCATTATGACAAGCACCATTTAGCCTTTGTAAATCTCTGTCTTTTTGGTGTTGTTGGTAGTTTGCTTGTGCTGTATTTTATCTCGCATTATTTATGGCTAGTGATTGTGCTATGTGGATTTTGGGGATTTGCAATAGCGTGTTTTAATATCGTATTTCAATCCCAAACCATAGCTTCTGTCCCGCAAGCAAGTGCTGTGGCAATGTCGATTTTTTCGGGGATTTATAATGTCGGCATTGGTAGTGGAGCATTTATCGGCGGTGTAGTATGCGAGAGACTAGGCGTAGAGTTTGTAGGCTTTGTAGGTGGAGCAGTAGCATTTGTCGCGTGTATGTATTACTTACGAAAAATGCCATTTGCAAGGGTGTTTCATCGCTTTAGGCTAAAAAATCGCAAAATCTAAACACCATAGACACCCCACAAATCCGATTCCAAGCAAATATCAAAGCCTTATATAAGCGGACTATCCATTTCTTTGGGGATTTCTATGCCCATTATCTTTAGCACGGTAGGTGCGATATTATTTAGCGCACCCTCGCCTACGCTTTTTACACCATTTGCTAGTATGAAGCAATACACATCGCCCACAGTGTGATTTGTCTTTATCTCGCCCTTATCGTTTTGCATCTCCTCGCAGTTGCCGTGGTCGCTTGTGAGGATTACAGCATAGCCCTCTTTTTTTGCTACTTCATAGATTGCACCTAGCTCTTTATCCACCGCTTCTACGGCTTTGAGCGCGGCTTGGTATTTGCCTGTGTGCCCTACCATATCGCCGTTTGCAAAATTCACCACCACAAAATCACTTCCCGACTTTATTGCCTCACACACCGCAGCTCCCACCTCTGGTGCGCTCATCTGTGGCTGCAAATCATAAGTAGCCACCTTTGGCGAGGGAATCAGCACGCGAGATTCTCCCAAAAACGGCTCTTCTATCCCGCCATTAAAAAAGAAAGTTACGTGGGCATATTTCTCCGTCTCGGCGATATGCACTTGAGTTTTGCCCTCCCTGCTTAGCACTTCAGCAAGGGTGTTTTGCGGAGTAATCTTTGGAAACAAAATGGGATATGGAAATGTCTCATCATATTGTGTCATAGTGAGGATACGCTTTGCAGGACTAGCAATCCCTTTGCCAAACCACTTTTCGCGCTCAAATTCGCCAAAAGAATCGCTACCAAGCACTTCTATGATTTCCCTCGCTCTATCGGAGCGAAAGTTTATCATCACTAGCCCATCTTGTGGGGCAAACCCACCAAATCCATTAAACGCCTTTGGTTTGATAAACTCATCAGTAATGCCTTGCTTATACGAGTTTTCAATATATTCTTTGGGAGTTATACTAGAATCATCACGCTGATTTTTTGCAGGCAAATCGCTAGTGCCATAAGCAAGCACTCTATACGCCTCCTCTACCCTCTCCCACCGCTTATCTCTATCCATAGCATAGTATCGCCCGCTTACACTGCCTATACGCACACTCTCGCAGTTATCGCATAGATTTTGCACTTGCTCTAGGTAGCCTAGCGCAGAGGTAGGCAAGACATCTCGCCCATCAGTGATTAGATGAAGCCATACGCGTTTATCTAGCCCTGCATAGATTTTTGCCATAGCCAAAAAATGCTCCAAATGCGAATGAACCCCACCATCGCTCATAAGCCCTAGCAAATGCACTTCGCTAGATTCTCTAGCGTGCTTTTGCAGTAGTGGGTTTTTTGGCAAAGAGCCGTCATCTATCGCTTTAGAGATACGAACCAAATCTTGATATAGCACGCGACCAGAGCCGATACTTGTATGCCCTACTTCAGAGTTGCCCATCTGCCCGTGTGGTAGCCCCACAGAGCCACCATAAGTATGTATAAGACTATAAGGCACATTTTCAAACAGCCAATCATAAGTAGGCTTTGTCGCATTGGCAAAGGCGTTGTAAGGCGATGGAGGCTTATGCCCTATGCCGTCTGTGATGATAAGCACGCATTTTTGCGGAGCTGTAAGCGCATTTGCATTCATTTTTGTCCTTTTTGTATGTGATAATTTAAAGAATTTAATTGTGATATTTAAGCACAAAAGGGATAATTTTTTAACAATACATTTTTTAACGCTTGTGATTTGGGGTTTATAAAGATATAATCGTTAGTCTATCTAAATCACAAAAATAAGGACAAAAATGCCAAAATCAAATACAAAATCTACTCCAAAAGATTCTACTTCATCACAAAACCTTATCCCGCCCAAAAGCACCACTCTACCACCTGTGCTCACTATCGCAGGGAGTGATTGCAGTGGTGGGGCAGGCTTGCAAGCGGATTTAAAAACATTTAGTGCGCACAAACTCTATGGAATGAGTATCGTGCTAAGTGTCGTAGCAGAAAATACAGCGCGAGTAATATCTAGCTATGATTTACCACCAAGTGCGATAGATGAGCAGTTTGAAGCGGTGTTTAGCGACATAGTGCCAAAGGCAAGCAAAATCGGTATGCTAGGAAGCGAGCCAATCCTAGAATGCGTGAAAGAAAATCTAGTGCGATACGCACCTGCAAATGTCGTGCTAGACCCTGTGATGTTTGCCAAAAATGGCTACCCTCTTATGCCAAAACCTGTGCGAGAAAAGCTAGCCCATATTTTGCCCCTATGTGATGTGCTCACGCCAAATCTCCCCGAAGCTAGCGAGCTAGTAGGCTTTAAAATCACTAGCCTAGAATCGATGAAAAAAGCCGCGCAGATTTTGCACGACAAAGGAGCAAAATCCGTGCTAATCAAAGGCGGACACAGCAAGCAAAACCCCCAAAATTCCAATGACATTTTTTATGATGGAAGTGAAGTTATCCTGCTAGAATCTAGTCGCATAGACACCAAAAACACGCACGGCACAGGCTGCACGCTAAGTAGTGCAATCGCTTGTAATCTAGCACAAGGCAAAGACGCGCTAAGCTCTGTGCGACTAGCAAAGAAGTATGTCTATGGCGCGATACTTCATAGCCTAAATCTAGGGAAAGGAAATGGACCTACAAACCATTTTTTTGGACTTTGATTTTATCTTATACTCGTGTTTTTTTTGATTTTTTATGTTTTTTTTATCGCATTTTTTTTGCATTGGCACTTTTAAGCAAAAGCGAAATATCCAAAAGAAATTTATAAAATCTAAAAATATTTAAAATCTTTATGAAAAAGCAAAGATATTTTTAGATTTTGAGGGTAAAGATTTAGGATATTTTTTGCTTGGCTAGATTTACAAGCCGTTTTTTTTTTTTTGTATTGTTGTGTCTTAGTTGCTTTTTAGCTTACCAAAATCAAAAGGGGAAAAAATGAAAAAGTCTCGTCTTATCTCTTCACTTACTACATTACTTGCCACACTCAAAACGCCACTTTGCCAACGCTACTTCGCCAAAGACACTAGCCTAGCATACCTACTATCCACGCTAGGCAAATCTTTGTTTATCGCAACTTTAGCACTTGTATTTATGCCAAATCTATCCACCGCCAAAATATCTCAAGCACAGCAAGCCCAAATACAAGAGCAAATAAAAGACATACAAAATCACTTCCAAACCAAAATAAGCCACCTAGAATCTAGCCTAAAAATCACAATAGAAGCCGAGCGTAGAAGCAAGGATAAAACTCGCTCATTAAAAGGTAGTGAATATGAAGTCGCTTACAAAAACTACGAAAACGAAAAAGATAGCGCAAAAGAGCTAGAAAAATACTACACCAAAAACACCCAAGAGATTATCAAAAAGGCTAAAGATTCTGCTAATACTTGGGGGATTGTAGATGAGTTTAATGAGTTTGAGGCTTCTCTTAGGCAGACTGATAGTGCGCTTTTGGCTGATATGAAAGAATATAAAAAGCGACTAGAAGCACTAGAAAAAACCCAAAAATCAACGCATAAAAAATCCGCTTACAAAGAAAAAATGGAGTGGCTTGTCCAAGAGTTTGATAACAAATATGAGTGGATTTTGTTTGACGCGTATAACTCATTCGTAGAAAAAATCAGCGAGATTTTGGGCAAATAAATCTAGCAAAAATAAAGTCTAGCAAAAATCTTAAAAACCCTAGCCCAAATATTGCAAAATCTGCCAAAATTTCTTAAAAGCTGGAGTGCAAACCAAAAGCGACAATGGCAACAAAAAGGGATGGCAAAAGTGGTAAAGGATAGCAAAGAATATGCCCAAAAACCCAAAAATACCACAAACCTAAAGTGCCTAATCAAAGCCTTTGTATGATTTATCTGCGATTTCTTGTAGTGGGAGGGGATAGGGTATTTTTTGCGCGCTAAATCCTAGAGATTCTAGCTGTTTTATCGCTTCAGCTTCCATAGTAGCGACATTTGAAAGAAGCCCTTTAGATAGTGAGAAAGTCGTATCCTCTCCTATGATTTCAGGGATAATCCCTACGATATGGATTTGTGGTAAATCACCCATAACTTGCGTAAGACGAAGCGTTTGTAACATCTCTACTTCGTGTGCACTCCCCGCCCAAGAGACTTGCTTAGGCAAAGCATCAAAAGAGAAGCTATACACATCTCCTATCTTGCCACCACTCACATCTACGGTGTCTAGTATAAGCACGAAATCATACTCTACGATGAGGGGGATAAGAGCTTGGGCAAGCGTGCCACCATCGATAAATTCTAGGCTATGGGTTGGGGCTTGGTTAGAATCTAGTGGGGAAGTAAATTTGTAGTTTAGCTTTAGATAGTTCATCAAATGCACGCCTATGCCCTCATCGCCAAACAAAATATTGCCAATGCCAAGCACAAGGACTTTCATAAACACCTTACAACTGCAAAAAAAATTTGAGAGAATCTAAGCCTCAAGCGACTACAAAAGGCTTAGATTTTATGGATTTAGACTTTTAGTTTGCCTTGATAGCGCACACCACTTACGATACTATCTACGCCACCATTTGGATACTTCACAGAATTCCACACAGCAAGGTAAATATGCACAGGGATAAATATGATAAACGCCCAAGTCAATATATGGTGAATCACGCGGACATTTGCAATCCCGCCACACACTACCTCTACCCACTTGAAGCAAACACCAAGCACGCCACCTAGCCCGCTATGATAGACATTGCCATATAGTGCGACACCTGTAAGGCTGATAAGTAGCACAAGCACGCCCAAAAAGAAATATGTAGCAAATTGCAAAGGATTATACGCACCGTCAATATGCGGATGCTTGCCGATGAATATATAAGTCTTAATCTGCTCTATCCACACACTTGGCTGCAAAAACTGCCCAAAAGAGCGTCTCTCCTCACTACAACCCTCTTTGTCAAAGAAAAACAAATACACCCGAAAAATCGAAATCCCAATCAGCACAAAGCCACATATCAAATGCACACTTCGCACATATCCTTGCGTGAAGCCCGTAGGCTCGACACTAGGTGTAGTCTGCAAAAATGGCATAGCGATATAAAACCCTGTAATGATAAGCGCGAAAATGCTAAAAGCTCTAAGCCAATGAAAAACTCTCGTAAGCAAAGAGAACTCTTCGTGCGCCATAAACTCTTTTTCGCCTGAACCAATCGCTTCTCTCATTGTTGTCTCCTTATGGTATAAATCTCACAAAATCCACGCCCAAACTATACAAAATCTAGCGCAATCTTTATCGCAATTTTTGAATATTTTCACAGATTCTAGGCTAGATTTTGATTTTTAAGGCTAGATTCTTGCAAAGGCTGGCTCAACCTTGTATTGAGCGATTTCATTGCCTTTGGTATCCATTAGATGCACAGCGCACGCTATACAAGGGTCAAATGAGTGAATATGTCGTATGATTTCTAGTGGTTGAGTGATATTTGCCACTTTTGTGCCGATGAGGCTCATCTCATAAGGTCCCTTTTTGCCCTTAGAATCTCTAGGTCCACCATTCCAAGTGCTAGGCACGATAGCTTGGTAGTTTTGGACTTTGCCATCTTTGATTCTCACCCAATGGCTTAGCATACCGCGTGGGACATTGCCGATAAATCTACCTTTATACTCTTTTTTCTCATCAATACTATAAGTCGCGCAAGTGCGAGTATCGACTTTTAGATTTTCTACAAGTGCGTTAAATGCCTTTAGCCCATTATCAACAATGACTTTTGCTTCTATGCAGCGGGCTGCTGTGCGCCCAAGCGTGCTAAATAGTGCTTCTACGGGCAGTCCTGTTTGAGCTAGGAATTTTTGAGCCACAGGGGTAATGTATGGATTTTTGGCTGCTAGTCCTACCACCACAGTAGCTAGAGGTCCCACTTCCATAGGCTCTCCATCATAGCGAGGAGATTTTATCCAAGAGTATTTGCCATCAAGTTTTAGGTTTTTGCTCTTTGTTTCTTTACCATCTGCTCCTATACTTGTGCCATCTACAAACCCTGTGTAGTTTGGTGTAGTTTGTCCATCGTAGGGGTGTAGGGCTACTTTATCAGTGTTTTCGTATTTATACCAAGAGTTGGTTACTTCTTCAGCGATTAGGCTTTCATCTACTTGATGAAGCGTATTTAAATCGCCATTTTTTACGATACCTGTGCTGTATAGATACTCATCAGCTCCTACTTGGATTTCTTGGAAAGATAGGAAGTTTTTCACCCCACAGCCTAC
>SAMEA104315421__coassemble_1540_pt1 | contig 11078 bp, 9 predicted proteins | sample SAMEA104315421__metabat2_high_PE_034 | metagenome-assembled genome bin SAMEA104315421 (sample SAMEA104315421) | gut metagenome | biome: Monkey gut; feature: monkey-associated habitat; material: faeces | place: China | collected 2013 | reverse complement strand
TTACTCGGGCTATCAAGAGCTTGAAATGCAAGAAGCAAAAGATAGGATTGTCATCACAGCCTCTTTTGAAGCTATCAGTCAAGCAGTAGGCAAGTCTGTCTCAAAGGAGCAAATCGCACAGATTCTAAAACAGCTAGATTTTCGCATAGAGGCAAATGGCGAAGCAGATATTTTTCGTATCATTCCACCAGCATATCGCCACGATATTCACTCCCAGCAAGACATTACAGAGGAGTTTTTGCGAGTGTATGGCATAGCAAATATCCCTCTTGTGCCATATCTAGGCATACAGCCACATACCCACACACCCACGCTTAAGTCCTACCTAAACAAACGAGATTTGGCTACTCGCGCTTTGGCAAGTGGATTTTATGAGTGCATACATTTTTTGTTTCAGCAAAAAAGCACACTGCAAGAGTGGGGATATGATACGCTAGAATCTTCCCTAGAGCTTAGCAATCCTATCACAACCGAGCTAGACACACTTAGAAGTAGCCTCCTCCCCGCGCTTTTTGAGACAATCAAGCGCAATCAAAATCTAGGCTATAAAAATGCTAGATTGTTTGAAATCGGTGCAGTATATGACGCAAAAAGAGAGCAAAAAGAGCATTTCGCGCTTGCAGTAAGTGGGCTAGAAAGACAAGAATCCTACCCCTACCCAAAAGGAAAAAAATGGGATTTTTATAGCTTTTGTGAAGTGCTATCTAGTATCATCGGTGAGTTTAGGCTATCAAAGCCAAGCACTCCACCAAGCCAAGCCCACCCATATATCTGCGCAGAAATCTTTGCCCCAAGTCAAAAATCTATCGTGCAAAAATCTATCGTGTTAGATTCTAGCCAAGAAGCCCAAGAATCTCAAGCGCAAGAAGCCCAATCAGTGAATAATCAAGCAGAAAATGAGGAGCAATCTAGCCAAACGCTATGGCGCAAAGTCGGCATAGTAGCCAAGCTAAATCCAACCCTACAAGCAAAGCTAGAAATAGATGAGAGCTTTTTTGCTGAAATCTATGAGATTCCAAGCCTTGCAGTGAGCAAAGCCCTGCCTACTTCGCGCTTGCACGCAAACGAGCGTGATATAACGGTGCTAATAGACAAAGACATTCCTTTCATAGATATACAAGAAGCGATTTTGAAAGCAGGCATAGAAAATCTATGCAAAGCATATCCGCTTGATATTTATGAGAAAGATGGCTTTGCGCTTACTATTAGACTTGTGTTTGTGCCAGAGCATTCTAGCCTTAGCGAGGAGGAGCTATCTAGTCGTATCCAATCCGTGCTAGCACTCCTAGAATCCACCTTTGGTGCAAAACTAAAAGTATGATACGCATTTCCCCCAAAGCGAAGTCGCATTTTTGCTTAGAGCTAGACTCTATCGCCCCTGATAAATCTATCTCACATAGAAGTGCTATGTTTGCCCTGCTTTGTGATAAACCAAGCATCGTGCGCAACTATTTGCAAGCTGGGGATACTATTAGCACATTAAATATTGCTAAGTCTTTGGGCTTGGGCGTAGAATCTAGACTAGATTCTAGTGGCGCAAATGTGATGAGGCTTATCCCACCAAAGAAATTTATCGAGCCAAATTGCGTGCTTGATTGTGGTAATGCGGGGACAGCTATGCGGCTATATATCGGGCTTTTGGCAGGGCTAGCAGGAAGTGAGAAAATGCCAAAAGAATCTAAGAGGGATTCTAGCGATTCTAGTGAAAATGGTGGGTTTTATTGCGTGCTAAGTGGGGATAGATACCTTTGTGCGCGTCCTATGAATCGCGTGATATTGCCCCTTAGGAGTATCGGTGCTAGTATATTTAGTCGCTCTGGTGGGCTAGCACCGCTTAGTATCATTGCTAGGAGGCTAGAGGGCTTTAGCTACACTACCCAAGTAGCAAGTGCGCAAGTAAAATCTGCTATGATTCTCTCCGCTCTGCACGCAAAATCCCCAAGCGTATATATCGAGCCAACACTCACTCGCGCACATACCGAAACAATGCTGGCAGGTATGAATGCACCTATAAAGGTAGAAAGCCTAGCCAAAGCAGATTCTTGCGATTTTGACAATGCGGACTCTCGCCCTCAAGGTTTAAGCGGACGCAAAATCTATATTTCCCCTCTATCTCGCGCTTTAGAGCCGCTAGATTTTGTCGTGCCTGCTGACCCATCAAGTGCGTTTTATTTCGCACTTGCAGCAGCTATAACGCCAAATAGTGAAGTGCTACTAAAAAATGTCGCTCTAAATCCCACGCGCATAGAAGCATACAAAGTGCTAGAAAAAATGGGAGCGAAAATCCGCTATGAAAATGTAAAAACACAATACGAGGAAGTGGGCGATATTTATGTCTCTAGTGGCACTCTCTCAAGCGTAAAAGTAGAGGAAAATATCGCGTGGCTTATTGATGAGCTACCCGCACTTAGTATCGCTATGGCTTTGGCAAATGGCGTAAGTGAGGTAAAAAACGCTAAAGAACTGCGCGTAAAAGAAAGCGATAGAATCAAAGCGGTATTGCAAAATCTATCCGCGCTAGGTGTAGGATATGAGGAGAGAGAAGATGGGTATATCATCTATGGTGGAGGGTTTTTTAGCGACAATAAAAAGGGCGATTTTGGCAAGAATGGGCAAGGGGAGCATAGAGAGCAGATTCCACAAATCAAATCCTTTGGCGACCACAGAATCGCTATGAGCTTTGCTATCGCAGGGCTTATTGTGCCATTGCAAATTGATGATGAATCTTGTATGAATATTTCTTTTCCTAATTTTTTGGAGATTTTATCTCAAATCGCAAAAATACAGATTGAAAAATAAACGACAAAGGCATACTACAAAGGAATACTATGGAAGTGCTACTTGCTGAAAAACACGGATTTTGCTTTGGTGTGAGGAGGGCGATAAAAATAGCAGAGAAGAACAAAGGCGCACACACTCTAGGACCGCTCATACACAATTACCAAGAAATCAACCGATTGAAGCGGGATTTTAGCGTGGGATTGCACGAGAATTTTAGAGAAGCAATCGATAATCAAAAAGAGGGAAGCACGCTTATTATCCGCACACACGGGATTCCAAAAGATGATTTAGAAGAGATTCAAAAAAAAGATTTTAATCTTGTCGATGCGACTTGCCCATTTGTAACCAAGCCTCAACAAATCGCCCAAGAAATGAGCGATGAGGGGTATAAAATCGTGATTTTTGGGGATATAGAGCACCCAGAGATAAAAGGCGTGATGAGCTATGCAAATGGTGGCGCGATAGTGATTTCAAGCCCTAGTGAACTAGAAACGATAAAGCTCCCGCGCAAAGTCGCCCTCATCTCTCAAACCACAAAACAAATCCAAGCCTTTAGCCAAATCGCTTCTTTTCTCATCGCCAAATGCCAAGAAGTGCGGATTTTTAACACAATCTGCAATGCCACTTTTGACAATCAAAACGCCGCACGAGAGCTAAGCCAAAAAGTAGATATTATGATAGTCGTGGGTGGCAAGACTTCATCAAACACCAAGCAACTGCTACATATCGCCAAACAAAATTGCGAGGATAGCTACCTAGTCGAAGATGAGAGCGAAGTCAAAAAGGAGTGGTTTAGCGGGAAAAAGACTTGTGGAATCACAGCGGGGGCTAGCACGCCTGATTGGATTGTCCAAAAAGTGCGCGAATATATCGAGGGGATTTAAAAAAGGCTTGTAGAGAAAGAAGTAAAAAAGCATAAAAAGTCATAGAGAAAAACTATAAAAAATCTAGGCAAAAGCTAGCAATGATAGAGTGGGGATTTGTGATTTTTAGACTTTGCTTGTGATAAATTTTTGTTGCACAAATTTTTGTCGCAAGCAAAATAGGGGGCAAAATTAGCAAATTAGTAATGGCCAGGTTTGTGTGGAAATTTAGCATAAAGCTGTGTTTGGATTTTTGTGAAGCTAGATTTTGCAAAGCTATTTGTAGTTTTTGTGATTTTGGTTTATATAGTGGCTTCATATCAGCTTTGCCTTTGCCTCTAGCTTGCCATCACATAGCTCAAACTCATCTCCTATGTGCAAATCTTGCAGTGGAGTGATTGTGCCTTTGCGTGAGATTTGGGCATAGCCTGCTTTGATTTTGCTTTGTGGATTTTGCAAAAGCAGGGCTTGCTTTAGTGATTCTAGGATAAGTTTTTTTTGCTTAAAAATCATATCTAGGCTAAAACCTTGAGATAGCAAGGCTAGATTTTGGGATTTTTCTTTTAGCTGTGCATTTATTGCATTAGTTAGCAATTCTTTTTGCAATTCTAGCTGTTTGGTGTGGTTTTTTAGCTTTGTTTCATAGCTTATAGACTCATATATCAAGCGCAAATCGCTCAAAGTCTCGCTTGCTTTTTTTAGCCTTTTGCCAAAGGCAAAATCTAGTGCTTGGGCTAAATCATCAAGCCTTATAAGCCACTCTTTTTTATCTGGCAAAATCATCTCCATACACGCACTTGGCGTAGGTGCTCGCATATCTGCTACAAAGTCGCTAATGACAAAATCTATCTCGTGTCCCACAGCAGAGATGATAGGTGTGCGTGCGCGAAATATCGCTTCTGCTACGATTTCTTCATTAAATGCCCACAAATCCTCCATACTCCCACCACCTCTGCTTAGCACGATAATATCAAAGGCTTCTTTGCTACCATAGAAGCTATCGGCATAAGCGATATTTTGGGCGATTTTGTGCTTTGCTTCTTGTCCTTGCACGAGCGTATCAAACACGACAAAATGCACTAGATTCCACCGAGTGTTTGCAACCCTTAGCATATCTTGGAGGGCTGCGCCATTTAGCGAGGTAAGTAGGGCGATTTTTTTGGGAAAAGTAGGGAGGGGCTTTGGGTTTAGCGATTTTGCAAAGTAGCCCTTTTTTTCTAGGCTTTTCTTTAGATCTTCGTATTTTTGTGCTAGCTCGCCTTGTCCGCTTGGGCGCATTTCTTGGGCGATGATTTGGTAGCTACCACGCGGGATATACACGGTTAGTGTGCCTTTTAGTAGCACTTTTTCACCATTTTGTGGGGTAAAATCTAGGCTTTTTGCATTGCCTCTAAACATTACACACGAAATCACGCTTTTTTCGTCTTTTAGGCTGAAGTATAAATGCCCGCTTGAGCTATGTAGAGTGAAGTTGCTGATTTCCCCCTCTAGCGACACTTGCAAAAAAGTCGTTTCAATGAGAGATTTTATCTGTGTGTTTAGCGCACTCACACTCAAAGGTGTCATATTTGTCCTTATTTGCACTATGCTAGATAAAGTTTATGGCTCTATGCGTGGCAAGGATTTTAGCGACTCTGGGAATATGCGTGAGAAGTCATTGTAAAGTCCTAGTAGCATAAGTCCTAGCAATAATGCCCAGCCTGCGCTAGTTATGAGGTATAGCACGCGCTCATTTATAGGCTTTTTGGCTATTGCCTCATAGATGATGATAAGCATTTGTCCGCCATCAAGTGCGGGGATTGGCAATAGATTTAGAATGCCTAAGTTTATAGATATAAGTGCGACAAGTAAGCCAAAGGCGACAAGCCCACTTGGTGCAATATCCGCCATAATATTTATTATGCCTACCACTCCACCCACTTCGCCAAGCGGAATCGTGCCGATAATGAGCTTTTTTACCCCCTCAAAAATCAAAGTTGAGGATTTTTTGCACTCCTCAAATGCAAATATTACTAACTCGCTTAAGCTAAACTTTCGCTCAAAAACTTCGCCACTTGGCATTATGCCGACTATGGGGCGAGCAACTTCTTCATTAAAGATATTTTTTGTAAGGCTTATTTGGGGAGTGATGATAACTTCAAAAGTTTGGGATTCTCTTTTTATCAAAAAGCGCAAGGGCGTTAGGGCGGGAGAATCTGCATTAGATTTTGGCTGTGGTTTTTGTGAGTTTGAGATAGCTTGGGCTATGTCTTCCCACGAGCGCACTTGGACATCATCTATGGATAGGATTGTGTCGCCTTTTTGGAGTTTGGCTAGACTTGCGGGGGAGTTTTCTTTGGGCGTGTTTATCTGCGGAGAGAGTGTCTTTATCCCCATAGAGCCTAGCGCAATGTAGATAAAAAATGCTAAGAGGAGATTAAAAAATGGTCCTGCAAACAAAATCAGCATTTTTTGGTATGCTGGCTTTGTGCTAAAGCTATCATCTGCAAAGTCTTTGTGAAGCGGGTGTAAGTCATCTTGCCCTTTTAGCTTGACATAGCCACCTAGTGGGATAGCAGAAATGGCGTATTTTGTCTCTCCTAGCTGCACGCTACATATCTTTGGTCCAAATCCTATGCTAAACACTTCTACAAATACGCCAAAATATTTTGCTACAAGGAAGTGTCCTAGCTCGTGAAAAAATATCAAAAAACAAAGTGCCAATAGTGCTTCTATCATTTTGTGTCCTTAAGTTTATGCGTCTTGCGTGAGTGAGAATGCTAGGAAATGGCTTTGTAGTATTTTATCGTGTAGTCAGCCCCTGAATACACCGTGATAAAAGTCGCTAGCCACAAAAGCACTTCCCCACCGGGAAAAATACCTGCTAGCAAAAACGCAATCGCAGTGATTTGCACGCCTGTTTTGTATTTGCCTAGATTGCTTGCTTTGATATGCTCGCCTGCTTTGCTAGCGTCTTTAGCAGGGTTTTCACTAGAATCTTTTGTGTGAGTTTTTGCAAAATCGCTGTGTTTATTTGATTTTGCAGAAGCTACCACTACGCGCAAACCTGTGATAAAAAACTCCCTGCTTAAAATGATAAATACTGCCCAAGCATTTGCCTTGCCTACAAGTAGTAGCCCGATAAATGCACTCAAAATCAGCATTTTATCTGCTAGTGGGTCAAACACTGCGCCAAAAGTGGATTCTAATTTAAAATTTCGCGCTATATAGCCATCAAAAAAGTCCGTGATACTTGCTATACAAAAAATCAGGCAAGCAAAGTAATTCACCCAGCTTTTATCCACCCAAGCAGGCAGTAGCAAATCACTATGTAGCAAAAAAAATAGCAAAAAAACGCTTAAAAAGATTCGACTAATGGTAAGGAGATTTGGCAGAGATTTCATTAGGTTCATTGTGTGCCTTTTATTGTGAGTGCACCTTAAGTGTGCTAAGTGAAGCAAAAAATAGCAAAAATGATTAGTTATAAAAGTGTTTGATTTTACCTAAATAATGACTATTTAAAAAGACTATTTGTTTTGTAAAAATATAGGTGCAATATTATCACAAGAAGTTCTAATGAGTTGCAATCTATCTTGCTTAAATCTCACAAAATCGCTATCTTGCAAAATGTTTTGCAAGATAGACAAAATCTAAGAATCCAAAACACAAATTAGGCTTTTTAGGCGTTGTCTAAAGTTATTATGATTTTATTTATTTGCTTTCTTCGACTAGGTTGCTAAATGCAGCATCGCTAGAGAGTGTCGTGGCGATTTGCATAAGTGAGTTTGTCGCTTTTTGCAAATCATCGATTGTGGATTTATCAATAAAAGAGCAGAGATTTTTTAGCTTTTTGTAAGTCTTTTTTGGTGCGCTAAATCGTATGCGAAGTAGCTGGGAGTGTGTGATATTTGGGAGGGATTTGAAAATGGATTTTAAATCTTTGCTAGGGATTTTTTTGTTTCTTTGGTTTTTACTGATTTTGTTGAGATTTTTTGTCATTTACGCTTCCTTTTCAAACTTCACTTCAAACTTTGTATTACTACTTCAAGCTACACTATGTTGCACTATTTCAGTAGTGTCTATATTTTGCTTGTCTTTTTAAGCATTCTTAAAAACGATGAAAAAAATAATATCGCCTCTAGGGAGTAACATTTTAGAGTTTTGTGGCAAATGTTGCAAAAATGTCATTATAATTTCAACTTCATTTTTGCGCTACTTTTAGTATTGTTTGGTTGCACGATTTGGGACTTTATAAGGAGAATCTATGTCGCTAGCCCTAGCACTCAAATACCGCCCACAGCTGTTTTCTGACCTCGTAGGACAAGAGGCGATTTCTCAAACGCTAGGAATGGCACTAGATAAAAACCGCATTGTGCATGCTTATCTTTTCAGCGGGCTTAGAGGGAGTGGGAAGACAAGCTCGGCTAGGATTTTTGCGCGGGCTTTGGAGTGTGAGAGGGGGCCTATTTCTACTCCTTGTGGGGAATGTGATATTTGCAAAGCCACGCTAGAGGGGCGAAATATCGACATTATCGAAATGGATGCCGCTTCAAATCGTAGCATTGATAATATCCGTGATTTGATTGAGCAAACCAAATACGCCCCTGCAATGGCACGATTTAAAATCTTTATTATTGATGAAGTGCATATGCTGACAAAAGAAGCGTTTAACGCACTGCTAAAGACGCTAGAAGAGCCTCCACAATATGTGAAATTTATCCTAGCTACCACTGACCCATTAAAACTTCCTGCTACGATTTTGTCTCGCACGCAGCATTTTCGCTTCAAAAAGATTCCTCATAGGCTTGTTGTAGCGCATCTAAAGATGATTTTGCAAAAAGAGGAAGTGGGCTATGATGATGGTGCGCTAGAGATTATCGCTAGGGCTGGTGGAGGTAGCTTGCGAGATACGCTCACACTTACTGACCAAGCGATAAATTATTGTGATAAATTCCTAACAACACAGCAAGTAACCCAAATGCTAGGAGTGGTAGACCCCCAAGTGCTAAAAAACTTTTTTGGTAGTATTTTGCATAATGATGAGGAGGGACTAAAGCGTGATTTGGAAGCACTAAGTGAGTATGAATGCGAAATGATAATTGATGAAATGCTATTATTTCTAAAAGACGCGCTTTTTGGTGGGAGTAAGGATTTTCCTTTGCTACTTTTGGATAGATTTTTAGGTATTTTATCGCGTGCAAAATCACTGCTAAATCTAAATCCAGATGGGGCGTTTGTCCTAACGCTTATAAGCCTAAAAATGCGTGAAGCTATGAAGCTAAAGGATATAAATGAAGCTATACAATCCCTAGAATCAGCCCTTGCAAAAAATGGCAATTTGCAAATAACTTCAAACACTGATTCCACCACCTCAAATCTATCTCAAAATCCTGCGCAAACCTCCGCTGTGGCGATGAATCATTTTGCCTCACAAAAAGCACCGCAAGAAGCATTACAAGAACTGCCACAAGAGAGTTTGCAAAATCCACAAAGTGCGGACTCTATTTCACAAAATTTGCAAAATCCACAAAATCAAGCGCAGGATTCTCATAGTGCAAATGACAAAGCAAAATTTGATGAGCTAGTAAAAAGGATTTATGACCGCTCTTATGAGCTTGGCGAGGTGTTTAGCGCGTGTGTGGAGTTTGACTATGTGGATAATGGCGTGTTGTATTGGAAATCTAATCCAAATGGAGAGCAAAAAGAGCAACTAAAGCGCGGATATAGCGTGATAGTCCTGCTTGCAAAAGAGGTGTTTGGCAAGGTAGAAATCAAAAATACCTATAAAGATTTTGCAAAATCAAATGAACAAGAAGCAAATACACAAAATACGCAGTCAAATGCGACTTCCGCAGAAATGCCTCCACAAAGCGTAGAAAACGCAGAGAGTGCAGACTCTACAAATGCGGATATGACACAGGATTGTGCCCAAAATCTTACACAAAAATTTCTATCTGAAAATAAAGAACTCATAGCAAGTATCAAGGAAAACTTTGGCGCGAAAGAAATGCGCGTGCAAAACGACTAGCACATATTTTATAAGCAAATAAAACTAAGCAATGCAAAACAATCAACATACTCCAAAGCAAGATTTTAGTGGCTTTGAAGTGATTGTGCCAAATAAGATTTTTTGTGCAAATGTAAAAAATTTAAGCAAAATCGCGTTGAATATTTTGGAGAAAAAAGAGAGAGTCTTTGTGCTAAGTGGAGCGGTAGGCAGTGGCAAAACCGCACTTATACAAGCGATTTTATCAAGTATGGGCGGGGAGTTTGGAGCCGTCAGCTCGCCTACATTTGGGATACGACACGAGTATGGCAGAGTAGGCAAAAAGCCCCAAAGCACAAATAATGAAGCAAGTAAAGAGGAAAGCAAAAGTAGGGATAAAGAAAAATACGGAGATGAATATGAAGAAGTATATCACTATGATTTGTATAATGTAGATTTATATGAAGTTTTAGAGCTTGGACTTTTGGAGTGGCTAAGCCAAGATGGCTGGCATTTCATTGAGTGGGGTGAGCAAGTGTTGCCATTGCTAAAGTCAAGTGGCTTTGAGTGTGTGGAGGTGAGTATCGCAGAGAGTTTGGATTTGCTAGATGAGATGATAGGCGACAAAGATAACGCAGAGTGTAAGAAAGAAGCGATACAGCGGAGTGCAAAATTTGATTTTCGCGCTCATCGTTGCAGATTTTATAAAATTTCTCCATAAAAGCACTAAAAACATTGAAAATTAAGACAATGCCGACTATAATACCAAGCAATTTTTGTTCTAACTAATTTTTAATAAAGCCACAAAATCTAAAATCCTAAAATATTAGGACATTTAAATAGGAAATGCCAAAACACAAGGAGTGAAATTGGGAGAGCATAAGCTAGAAGCCAAAGATTTAGCCAAACATATCAAAAAAACCAAAATCGTAAATGGCATTTCTTTATCGCTTGAGAGTGGCGAAGTGGTAGGACTTCTAGGACCGAATGGGGCGGGAAAAACCACGACTTTTTATATGATTTGTGGACTGCTAAAGCCTAGCTCTGGGGGAGTGTTTTTGAATGGGGAGGATTTATCAAACTATCCTTTACACAAGAGAGCAAATCTAGGCATAGGCTATCTCCCGCAAGAATCAAGTATTTTCAAAGATTTGAGCGTAGAGGAAAATCTAGCATTAGCTGCAGAAGCTACATTTAAAAACCAAAAAGCAGCCTCGCACAAAATCGAGCAAATGCTAGAGGCATTTAATATCGAGCCTATACGCAAACGCAAAGGACTAAGCCTAAGTGGTGGGGAAAGACGGCGCGTAGAAATTGCTCGTGCGCTTATCAAAGAGCCGAAGTTTATTTTGCTTGATGAGCCTTTTGCTGGGGTAGACCCTATCGCTGTGATTGATATTCAAAAGATTATCCAAAAACTTGTGGAAATGGATATAGGCGTGCTTATCACCGACCATAATGTCCGCGAA
>SAMEA104315421__coassemble_1536_pt1 | contig 11118 bp, 9 predicted proteins | sample SAMEA104315421__metabat2_high_PE_034 | metagenome-assembled genome bin SAMEA104315421 (sample SAMEA104315421) | gut metagenome | biome: Monkey gut; feature: monkey-associated habitat; material: faeces | place: China | collected 2013 | reverse complement strand
AAAAATCAAAAAAGTGGATTACTAAAGAAAATTCGTTTTGCTTCGTTGTGGCTTTTAGCCACTGCCTAGCAATGATGATAGATTTTTTACTTAAACTTGTTATGAAACCTCTATCCTATTTTTGCACTTTAAGCATTCCAAAAACTCGCCACTTTTTAGGGATTTTTCGCCCATTGTGCTACCGCATTTTTCGCACTTAGTGTTTGTAGGCTTTAGTGGGGAAGTAAATTTACATTTTGGGTAGTTTTTGCAACCATAAAAAGCACCTCTTCTCCCCATTCTCTGCACGATAGATTCTTTGCCACATTCTGGGCAGGCTATACCCTCTAGTGCGATTGCTTCCTTTTTTTCGCCTAATGACTTAGCGTTTTTGCACGCTGGATAGCCACTGCACGCGAGAAACTCCCCTCTTTTGCTCATCTTTTTTACCATTGGTTTGCCACATTTCTCACACACACCATTTGCTTCGCTTATCTCACCGCTAGCACTTCCCAAGTCGTTAGATTCTCTTTTTATGTATTTGCATTTTGGATAGCCACTACACCCTACAAATTCCCCATACCGTGATTTTCGCACGATGAGTTCTTTGCCACATTGTGGGCAGGCTTCTCCTGTGGGTTTGGCTAGCTTTTGACTTGCAATATTTGTTTTGCCCTGCTCGATTTTAGCGATAAATGGCTCATAGAAATCCCACAGCACTTCTTGCCACGAAGCGTTTTTTAGTGCGATAGAATCTAGCTTTTCTTCCATTCCCGCGCTAAAGGCACTATCTACGATTTCATTAAAATGCGCTTCTAGTAGCTCTATCACGCTAAACGCGCTATCTTGGGGGATAAGTGCGCGATTTTGTATAGATATGTATTCTCGATTTACAAGCAGACTAACTGTGGGAGCATAAGTGCTAGGACGCCCTATACCAAGTGATTCTAGCGTTTTGATAAGGCTTGCCTCGCTATATCGCGCAGGTGGCTCGGTGGTGTGCTTGCTAGCAGTGATTTTACTTGGGGTTATATCCTCTCCTTGCTTCAAATCTGGCAAAAGTTTGTCTTTATCCTCATTTCCTAGTATTTTATAAAATCCATCAAAAATGAGCTTCCTACCATTTGCGCGAAATTCACTAGATTCGCTAGCCTTTGTCGCAAAGCCAACGCTTTGTGTTTCATAGAGTGCGTCTTCACTTTGAGAAGCTAAAAAGCGATTGTAAATAAGGGTGTAGAGCTTTAGCTCATCGGGCTTTAGGTAGGCTCTAGCGATTTGTGGAGTAAAATCAATATTTGTAGGTCGTATCGCTTCGTGGGCTTCTTGCGCGCCTTTGGATTTGCTTGTGTAGATTTTGGGTTTTTGTGGGACATATTTATCGCCATAGACTTTTGCTAAGTGCGCTCTAGCAGCTTGTGTGGCTTCTTTTGCGATATTTAGACTATCTGTCCGCATATATGTGATGACACCCATCGTGCCTTTGTCTGTTTGGACACCCTCATATAGTCTTTGGGCGATGCTCATCGTACGCGTAGGAGAGTAGCTTAGCCCCGAAGAAGCAGCCTGCTGAAGTGTAGAAGTCATAAATGGCGGCGGGGTAGATACTTTCTTTTCTTTGCGTGTGATTTGGGCTATGGTGTAGTTTGAGCTTTTTAGGTGCTCTAGCATTTCATCTGCCTTGCTTTGAGAGCTAATATCTAGTTTTTGGAGTTTTTTGCCTTTGTATATGACTAGCTCGGATTCTACACTATCAAACACCGCGCTAATAGTGAAAAAATCCTGCGGTATAAATGCGCGGATTTCACGCTCTTTGTCTACAATTATTTTTAGTGCAGCAGATTGGACACGCCCTGCAGATAGTCCTTTTGAGATTTTGCTAGAAATAAGCCCACTTAGCTTAAATCCTACGATTCTATCAAGCAATCGCCTTGCTTGCTGGGCATTTACCTTGTCCATATCAATTTCTCGCGGGCTTGCTAAGGCGTTGCTTATTGCTGTTTTTGTGATTTCGTGAAATACGATTCTAGGGTAGCTAGATAGTGGCTTGCTAGAATCAAGTGCTTGAGTGATATGATAACCTATGGCTTCACCCTCTCTATCCTCATCGGTAGCGATATAGGTGGTTTTTGCATTCTTAGCAAGGGCTTTTATCTGTGCTATCGTGTCTTTGTGCCCCTCATCTATGGTGTATTGTGGCGTGAAGTGCTTGTTTTCTATTTTGATTCCAAAAGAGAACTTTGGCAAATCGCGGATATGCCCCTTTGAAGCGATGACTTCATAGCCCTGCCCTAGAAAATTTTTGATAGTTTTTGCCTTTGCTGGAGACTCTACGATGATTAGATTTTGGGTGGATTTTGGAGATTTTGTCGAAGTTTTGGTGGCTGTTTTTGTGGTTGTCTTGGTGCTAGATTCTGCTATTGTTTTGGTGGTTTTTTTATGAGAGGTTGTGGAGGTTGATTTTGTAGAAGTTTTTTTGACTAGATTTTTTTGATTTTGCATTTTTAAGTCTCCGTGTATAGTGTTTGGCAAGCCTGCATTAAAACTGCATTTCTATATGCAAATCTCTTAAATCTTTTTAAGCAAAAACTTCTTTGTAGATTTCCCATAGATAAGACAGGCTTTTTAATTTGGGCTAGCATTATAGCAAGATTTTGACAAAATAGACAAAATAATATCATTTGCCTTTTTGTAGCAAAACCACACAAACAAACAACACACAATCGCAATTCGCAAAATTTTTGGTGGCAATTAGGATTGCATTGTCAAAGGCTACAAAAACCACCAAGAAAAATTATCAAACTTTTGCTATAATGCAGATTTTGCCAAAATCTTTGGCATTTTTTGCTTTATCAATTTTTACACAAATTTACTTCAACTAAAAGGACAACTTATGGCAGAATCCACAAAAACTAGCACAAAAAGCCCTAGACTTCAAGCAGGCGATAGCGCACCTGATTTTAGCTTGCCAAACGCGCAAGGAGTAAAAGTCAGCTTGCAAGATTTTGGTAGCAAAATCATTGTGCTATATTTTTACCCCAAAGACAACACTTCAGGCTGCACCATAGCCCAAGATTTTAGCAATCTCTTAAGTGATTTTCTTGCCAAAAACGCCGTAGTAATAGGCATAAGCCCCGATAGCACAAAATCTCATCAAAACTTCATCGACAAATATAGCCTAGCTCATATCCTCCTAAGCGATAGCGATAAAAGTGTAGCTAGCTCTTATTTTGCTTATGGCAAAAAAATGATGTATGGCAAAGAAGTGCAAGGGATTATCCGCTCGACTTTTGTTGTGCAAAATGGCAAAATCCTCCACGCACTCTATAATGTCAAAGCAAAAGGGCACGCACAAGCCGTGCTAGAGCTACTCTAAATAGTTGCAAGATTTGCAAAAATAACATAAAAACTATGCCTAAAAAAACACCAAACAAAACAAGCACAAAAAATCTATAAAACTTAAGGAAGCGAAATGAATTCTAATGAGGTTTTGCCAAAAGAGCTAAAACTAGCCGTGTTTGACTTTGATTCTACGCTAATGAATGGCGAAACCATAGATGAGCTAGCAAAAGATTTTGGTGTAGGAAATGAAGTGAGTGCTATCACACATCGTGCAATGTCTGGCGAGCTAGATTTTTTTGAGAGTTTGCAAAAACGGGTGGAGTTTTTGCGAGGAATGAGCGAATCTAGGGCAAAAGAGATATGCGAGAATCTACCTTTGATGAATGGTGCAAAAAAATGCGTGCAATCGCTAAAAAAGCGTGGAATCATCGTAGTGTGCTTTAGTGGTGGGTTTAGCCTTGCAACTAGACATTTTGCCAAAGTTCTCGGACTAGAAGCGGATTTTAGCAATATATTGCACGCGAAAAATGGCTATTTAAGCGGGCAAGTTGGAGGGGAAATGATGTTTAGCGATTCTAAGGGCATAATGCTAAGAAAGGTCCAAAATCTACTAAGAATAGATGAATCTAGCACTATGGTGGTAGGCGATGGGGCAAATGACATAAGTATGTTTGCTTATGCTAGCATAAGGGTGGCTTTTTGCGCCAAAGAGGTGCTAAAAAAAAGCGCGAATGTTGTGATTGAAAACCGTGATTTAGCAGAGATTTTAGAATATATTTAGACAAAGCGTAGAATAAGCATTGATAAGATTTTAGGGAGTTTTATGGGAGATTTAGATTTTAGCAAAAGTTTTAGCGCAAATGTTAATCAAGATTTTAATCAAAGTTTTAATGCGAATTCTCTGCCGTTTTTAGAAGCGATGATAAAATCCCAAGAAGAGATTTTGCCTTTTGATTTGCTAGGACGAAGTCTATCATATAATCCATACCCACCGCGTTTTAGGGAGATTTTCCCCACACTATCGCTTCCAAAATCATTTGAAACCCCGCCCAAAAAATCACTTATAGATTTAAAAAAATCAAGCAAAAACACCACAAAAAACGACACAAAGCAAATGCCAAAGACATTGAGGGTGCAAGCATTTAGCTTTATAGATTTAGCGCATTTGCAATCCCAAAATGCTAAAATCATTGTCCTAGACATCGCACGCGATAGTAGAGCAAACCCACGCGCAGAGGGGCTAGAGTGCATAAGCTATCTAAGACACTATACAGACGCGCTAATCATCGTGCAGGATTGTTTTATCTGCTTATATCAGGTTTTGCAAGCCCTTGTTTATGGGGCAGACGCGCTACTTTTTAGTCATCTCTCCCCCAAAGGCAAGCTAAAAGAACTTATAGATTTTGCTTCGCACTTGGGGCTTGTAAGCCTACTAGAATCCACAAGTCTGCGCGAGATAAAAGAGGGGATTTTTACAAAGGTGGATGGGATATTTTTGCCCAAAGATTGCATAGAGCTAGTCAAATATATTCCAAAGCGTAAGATTATCTGCACAGACGCAAAGGTGGTGGCAGAATGCAAAAATCACATTGATTTTGTGCTAGAAAATTTTGCGTTATAAGGTTTTTACACTATAAAAAAGTTTGAATTATTTTTTAAAGTTATTTTTATATAAATGGCGATTTTTAGAAGTATTGATTTTGGGATTTTATATTTTTGCGTAAGTATTGTTTTGTTTTTTGTAGCGTGAGGATTTGAGCGATATTTGCGTAGTGCTTTTGTGTAGCAATACTTATGCGATATTTTTGTGTCGTAAGATTTAATAGCTTTGACACAAAAATGCGAGCGATAAATCTAGCGCAAAAATACTTGACTTTTAAGTCCATTTTGCCTATAATTTTGGGCTTGTTGTCAGGGTAGCTCAGCTGGTTTAGAGTGCTGGTCTCATAAGCCGGAGGTCGGGAGTTCAAGTCTCCCCCTTGACACCATTTTTTCTTTCTATATCTATCCTTTCCCATTTATTTATTTTTCTACCTCAAATCTAGCAAAATATTTTAGCACAAACGCGATAGAGAAAATCTCGCCTACTGCTATCTAATCATATTATACTTGCTGCCAAATTGTGATTTTTCTTTGAATGAGTTTTAAATTTAATTCCACGATATATTAGCACTTACTTATGTAAAGTGCTAAAAATGACTTATAAAGACCTTATCTAAGGCATTTTAAGATATGTATAAACCACTAAGAAAATATATCTTATCTTATTCCTAGTGATAGATAAAATCCGACAAAACTCTCCCACCACAACTATCTCGCCACCCACAGAGTGTAGTAGGGCATAGCGATGGATTTGCCACTATCTCACCACTACAAAACCTAGCCCTAATAAATTTTTAGTAAGAAAAACTAATAAATCTCATATTTATGCCACCTAAAAATTTGATAAATAAAAATCTTAAAAAAGCACAGATACAAGCAAATTAAGCCAAAGACACAAAAAAGTGCAAAAAATATACTAGTGAGTTGATAATTTCTGCAAAAAGTTACAAAATATTTAGGATTTTTTAAACATTCTTTGGGTAGAATAGCGACTTTATTTTTTATCTTTCTTAATGCGGAAGTGGCGAAATTGGCAGACGCACTAGACTTAGGATCTAGCGCCGCAAGGCATGGAGGTTCAAGTCCTCTCTTCCGCACCATACTTTTTACTTCGCTTTCTCTACACACAAAAATCCCTACAAAAAAAAACTCACGAAAATTCTTAAGCGCATTGACAAACTTCGGTAAAAACTAGAAAAATACAAAAAGAAGTATTGAGTGGAAAAACTATAAGAAGAATTAAATGGCGACCCTTGAAAGATTCGAACTTTCGTAACTACCTAGAAAGGGTAGTATCCTTGACCGCTAGATGAAAGGGTCATAAAAGGACTAAGGGATAAAAACGCGTATAGGACTTTCGCTAAAAATCCTTTGAACATCCTCCCTAGTGGGAGCTTGCGCTTCACTTGGATATGGACCTAGCAGATAACGAGTAGTGGTTAGCCCATTTTTATTCGTAGTTTTTTGGATACGATAGGAGTATTTTTTGACAAGTGCAACAAACTCCGCCTTTGGCTCTTTGCTAAAAGAGCCAAGCTGCCAATAAAATCCTGTCGTTGGCGCGCCACCATTTGCGCTAAGTGAGCCTTGCTGTGGTTTTAGATTTTGTGGTGGCTGTGGGCTAGCGGGCTTAGGAGGTTGAGCTGTTGCTTGCTTTTGTGGAGATTGCTGGTTTGTATGCTGTGGAGCTGGATTTTGTGCCGTGGCTTGGGTGTGTTGTTGAGATGATTGCTGTGATGAGCCTGTTAGACGATTGATTATCATATCAAGGCTAGAAGTTTCTGCTTCATCTGGTTTTGGTGCTTCTTTAGGATTTTGCATACCCTCTATGCCTTTTAGGAGAGAATCATCAATAGAACCCGCATCAAAATCTATGCCACCAAGATTTCCAAAGTCATTTTCAAATGGTGTGGCTATGCTTTTATCTATCGTGCCATCGCCTGATTTTGAGATTTTTTCCTCATTTGCTCCTAAAAATTTCCACATAAAAAACGCTACTAGCACGATTACGGCCACTGCCATAAGCACTATTATAATGCTTTTTTTGCCACCAGAAGACTTCTGGCGTGTGTTGCCTAGCAGGATTTCACTTAGCTCATTTCTCTCATCCATTGTTACTACTCCTTTGCGTTCCTGCGCGTTTGGATTCTCTGCATTTTTACTCCTTATTTATGATTTAGAGATGTTTCGCCCAAGAAGCTCCGCGCTCTTTTGCATATACTTCGTAAGGCAACGATAAAATATTAAATTCTTTTGGTAAATCGTTGTTAGGAAATACGCGCCATTCTAAAGGAGTTTTTTGCCCGAGTTTTAGCGAAAGCATTCTAGCAAGCGTTTGTCCCTCGCTCAAAGAAGTGTGTCCTTTGTGGATATAGAGATGAAGATGCCCCGGGGTCTTGGTGCTATAAGCTGTGAAATTGATAAACCCCTCTTCGCGGAAAAGCAACTGTGCCTTGTGATAAAATCTCTCTGGGTCGCGTCCATTGTAATCAAACACGATATTTTCTACCTTATCCCCCGGGAGAATCAAACTATGGGCAGCGATAATTTTTTGAGCAAAATGGTCTTTTATGAGTTGGCTTGAAAGTAGAGAATCTACGCGCTCAAACTTATCAAACAAAAGCCTGCCATTATAGTGAATCTTTTGCCCTAGCCCAGCGATTTTTTTGTAATAAAACGCTGTGTGGATTTTGATGAGCTTTAAATCCATTTCTGTCATTGACTATCCTTAGTAAAACCAAAATATTAACAAAACCTAAAATATCGCCTTGTCATACACCACAAAACGAGAACTTAGCTCCTTTACCTCCGCTAAAGTCGCCTTTTGGAGATTTTCATCTGTGATATTGTCCAAAACATCTGCGATTTTGCCCGCTATCCACTCAAACTCCGTTTCTTTCATTCCACGCGCTGTGAGTGCGGGTGAGCCTATGCGGATACCGCTTGTTACAAAAGGGCTTCGCTTCTCTCCGGGGACGGTGTTTTTATTTACCGTGATTCCAGCCCTGCCTAGTGCGATGTCCGCATCTTTGCCACTAAAATCCTTTGTCAAAAAGCTCATCAAAATGAGATGATTATCACTCCGTCCGCTGACTAAATCATACCCCCTATTTATTAACACTTCTGCCATTTTGGAAATATTTGCCCTAACTTGTTTAGCATAATCTTTCCATTGAGGCTTTAGATTTTCCCTAAATCCAACCGCTTTTGCTGCTATGACATTCATAAGCGGTCCGCCTTGAGTCCCGGGAAAAATACTTTTATTTATCTTGGTAGCGATTTCTTCATTGTTTGTTAGAATGATTCCCCCTCGTGGTCCTCGCAAAGTCTTGTGTGTAGTTGTCGTTACGACATCGCAATACGGAAATGGATTTGGATTCTCCCCTGCGACTACAAGCCCCGCAATATGTGCTATATCTGCCATAAGTATTGCTCCCACCTCATCTGCAATCTCCCTAAACTTGCCAAAATCTAGCTTGCGTGTATATGCTGAAAATCCCGCGACTAAAATCTTTGGCTTCACTGCATAAGCGATATTTGCTAGCTTTTCGTAGTTGATTTTGCCATCTAGCTCTACCCCATAAGAAAAGCTATGATAAGTCTGACCAGAAGAGCTCACTTTCGCGCCGTGTGTGAGATGTCCTCCGTGGCTTAAGTCCATTCCCAAAATCTTATCATAGGGTTTTAAAAGTGCGTTATAAACTGCGCCATTTGCTTGCGAGCCTGAATGAGGCTGGACATTTGCATACTCGCAACCAAATAGCTTCTTTGCTCGCTCAATCGCAATAGACTCGATTTCATCAACAAACTCACAGCCACCGTAATATCGCTTGCTTGGATAGCCCTCTGCATATTTGTTGGTAAGCACGCTACCTAGTGCCTCCATAACGGCTGGAAAAGTATAATTCTCGCTTGCTATCATTTCTAGGTGTTGATTTTGTCGGGTAAGTTCTTTTTGTAGTAAGTCATATATATCTTTATCAGCGGATTCTAGGTGGTAGGGCATTTTCTCTCCTTAGTTTTTGTATATTTTGAGTTTTTGTGTTTTGTTATTTTGGCTACTTTATGCAGTGAATTGCCTTAGAATTTCGTGCTAATCCTAATCAATGCTAACTCCGCAAGGCTAATCTTGCAAAACCCTGCACTACAAATCGACATTTTCACACTTTTTGTTAGATTTTTGGTTAATCTTTACTTAACTTTTTGCTATCAAACCCCCCCCCTTTAGATTTTGTTTTTACTTTCTTTTTTAGGTTTTGTATTTGACTCTTGGCTAGATTCTGTGCCAAAGTCCTCCTTCATCGGCTTCATCGCAGGAAATAGTAGCACATCTTTGATTGTCTTTGCATTTGTAAGCAGCATAACAAGCCTATCAATTCCTATGCCTTGCCCCGCTGTGGGTGGCATACCATAGCCAAGTGCCCACACAAAATCCTCGTCCATATACTGCGCTTCCTCATCGCCCTTTTCTTTTTGGGCTACTTGTGAGCGAAATCGCTCTAGCTGGTCTAGCGGGTCATTTAGCTCGCTAAATCCATTGGCAATCTCCTTGCCACCGATAAATAGCTCAAACCTATCTGCTTTGCTAGAATCGCTATCATTTCGCCTAGCAAGCGGACTAATATCGATAGGATACTGCGTGATAAAAGTGGGATTTATAAGATGAGATTCTACACACTCACTAAACGCACTATCAAGTAGCTTGCCATAGCTCATATTTGATTCTAGTTTTACACCCTTTTTTACGAGGTATTGGCGTAGTTTTTCCTCATCTGTGAAAATCTCTCGCGCAATCCCGCCGATTTGCTCCAAGCTATCCTCATAGCTCAAAATCTGCCATTTGCCAAAGTCAATATAGCTAGACTGCCCCCTAGAATCCTCGCTATGATTTTGACTAGAATCGCCACCAACAAAATCACTAGAATTACTCCCATTAGAATCACTCTGTGTGTCAAAATCCACGCTTGATTCTTTACTAGAATCCAAAAAAGGAACTTTTTGGCTCATTCCTAGATTTTCTAGCAAGTAAGAGAAAAACTCCTTTGTCAAGGCGATTAAATCCTCATAAGTATGATAAGCCCAATAAAACTCTATCATACTAAATTCTGGATTGTGGCTGTGGTCCATTCCCTCATTGCGAAAGTTTCTATTTAGCTCAAATACCGCTTCAAACCCCCCTACAATCAGTCGCTTGAGATACAGCTCTGGCGCGATTCGCAGATACCTATCCACACCTAGCGCATTGTGATGCGTGATAAATGGCTTGGCATTTGCACCCCCGGGTATAGGGTGTAGCATAGGCGTTTCCACTTCCAAAAACCCTTTTTCCTCAAAAAATCTCCGCACAAGGCTAACGATTTTACTACGAAGTTTAAAAACCTCTCTCACTTCACTATTTACGATTAGGTCCACATATCTTTGACGATAGCGAAGCTCCACATCTGTCAGCCCGTGAAATTTCTCTGGCAATGGCACAATGGCTTTAGTTAGTATCTTAAAACCTTTTGCGTGGATACTTAGCTCGCCCATCTTGGTTACAAAGCCAAATCCCTCCACACTCACTATGTCGCCAACTTCAAGGAGCTTTTTTACCACTTCCCACGAAGTCTCATCTAAATCGTTTAGGCAAAGATATGCTTGTAAAATGCCACTTTCATCTTGGATTTTGATAAAGCAGGCCTTGCCCATAAGTCGGATAAATCGCACACGCCCGACTATTGTTTCGTTTTGTATTTTATCTTGCGTTTCGCTAAATTCAGTTTCTTGGCTAGATTGTGTTTCTTGCGTTTTTAGATAGGCATATTTTTGTAGAAATTCTGCATTTGTTATCGTGCGTTTTGTGCCGTTTGCATAAGGATTTAGATTTTTTTCTCTTAAAGTATGTGCTTTTTTGATTCGCTGTTGGATATAAGTGTTTTCAAACATTTTGCTTTTTCTTTGCCTTTCTTAAGTTTGTTTTAATTTTCTTCTGTGTTATTTGATTCTTTGGATTATAGTTTTTTATAATCTTTAGACTTTGTTTTATCGTCTAAATTTTTTTAGAGAAAATCTATTTTTTGCCTTTTATGCTTTTTTGCACATTTTGCAATGGTTCAGGCACTTGCGGTAGATTTTGCTTTGCGCTATCAACGATGGGGAAATGTATAACAAATTCTGCTGCTTTTAGCATTTTTAGGTATATTTGGCTATTCTCTCGTG
>SAMEA104315421__coassemble_1496_pt1 | contig 11483 bp, 14 predicted proteins | sample SAMEA104315421__metabat2_high_PE_034 | metagenome-assembled genome bin SAMEA104315421 (sample SAMEA104315421) | gut metagenome | biome: Monkey gut; feature: monkey-associated habitat; material: faeces | place: China | collected 2013 | reverse complement strand
CCATTTATCACCTCTATGAAATTTACAAAAAAGCAAAATATGGTAAAAATGCAGGCGGTATTTTAACATAAGATTACCTTTTAGGGCTACAATAAAAATGCTTTAGATTCTTTTTACAAACCAAATCAAAAACAAAGGAGAAAACAATGAAAGAGAATACAAAAAGCAAAAAAACTAAAGTTATTGAGCAACTTCGCAAAATGCAAGCAGATAGCATTGTGCTTTATATGAAAGTGCATAATTATCATTGGAATGTGCGCGGAAGTGATTTTCCTCAAGCACACAAAGCACTAGAAGAGATTTATGATGAATTTGCTGATATGTTTGATGACTTAGCGGAGAGAGTGGCACAGCTTGGTGGCACACCTGTGGTTACACTTAGCGAAGCACTCAAACTATCAAAAGTCAAAGAGGAGACAAAGACTTCTTTCACTTCCAAAGAAACACTAAAAGAAGTGCTAAAAATCTATCAACAGCTTGAAGCGGACTTTGAAACTCTCGCCTCTCTTGCAGAAAAAGAAGATGATAGAGTAACTACTGCGTATTGCGATGATAAGCTAGGCGGACTACAAAAAGCTATTTGGATGGTAGAAGCACAGCTTGCGTAAGGGTTTTGGCTGATTTTAAGTTGATTTAAAATTGGCTTTTGAATCACTTTGCTAGCTTTGTGTTTAACCCTAGATTTTGGTGAGCCTTTGGTTAAAAAGCCCAAAGGCTTGCTTTGAAGAGGCTTATTTAGTATAAAAGTAGCGATGGGGAATCGCAGAAGTCGTAATGGTATTAAAATTGTAAATGCTTAGGGTTTTTGTGCTGATTTTTTGATGCACCTTTTTTGTTTTGCTCTGATTTTGTTATTTTTTAGCTTCTTAAATTAGATTCTAGTATCTTGGTTGGTTTTCCTCTTAAATTTTTACTTTTTTAAAATTGCTTTTTTAGACAATGTTGCGATAAACATATTTCATAAAGTGTATAGCGTATGAAGTAAAGGTATTTAAGGTAGGGCTATGGAGTATATTTGGCTAAAAGAGGTGGATTCCACCCAAAAAGAGATTAAACGCGTATTGAAAGAATCTAAAGAATCTGCCACAAAAACTAGAGCAGAATCTCAAGGAGCAGAATCCCAAAAAGAAACAAAAACAAAATCCCAAATAGATTCTCAAGCACAATGCAAAGCGCAATGTAAAGAATGTGGCACAACCCCCTCCCAAAAAATATTTCAAGCAACATCTAAAGATATATGCGTCATCGCCCAAACTCAAATCGCTGGTGTAGGCTCTAGGGGTAGTTTGTGGGAAAACGCAAAAGATTCTCTTATGTTTTCATTTACTTTTTCTTATCCACCAAAAGATTTACCAAAGCAGAGTTTGGCGATTTATTTGGGATTTGTTTTTAAAGAAGTGCTTAGCTCTCTAGGCTCGCGTGTGTGGCTAAAATACCCCAATGATTTGTATGTAGAAAATAGCAAAGTTGGAGGGGTTTTGGTAGAGATATATGATAGTCATATTATTTGTGGAATCGGGCTAAATTTTCAAAGTGTGAAGTTTGGTAGCTTAGATATTAGTCCCGATAAACACGAGGTTTTGGAAAAATATTTTAAAATTTTGCAAAAACCTCCAACTTGGAAGCAAATTTTTAGAAAATATAGGCTAGAATTTTACAGAAATTTTTCTTTCTGCTTTCATTTTCAAGGCGAGCAAGTCAGCTTAAAAGAAGCAGTCTTGCGTGAGGACGGGGCTTTGGAAGTGGGGGGGAGGATAATTTATAACTTAGAAAGGTATGGAGTTTAGCAATGTGTGAAGTCATAACCATAGCAAACCAAAAGGGCGGAGTAGGCAAAACCACAACGGCAGTAAATCTTGCGGCGTGTTTGGCAGCAGCAGAAAAAAAAGTGCTTTTGATTGATTTTGATTCACAATCAAATGCGACAAGGAGCTTGGGTCTTCGTCGCACAAAGATAGAATCCAATATCTATCATGTCCTTATGGGAAGCAAGACAATCTCTGAAGTGATACAAAAAACGGATATAGAGTTTATGGATATAGTGCCTTCAGACATTGCGCTTGTAGGGATTGAAAAGAGCTTTTGGGCAAACAAAGAGGGGAGAGAGCTAATCCTAAAGAAAAAAATCGCCGAAGTGCAAGGGCAGTATGATTTTATCATCATTGATTCTCCGCCCGCTCTTGGACCGCTCACAGTAAACGCTCTTGCAGCAGCTAACTCGGTGATTATACCTGTGCAGTGTGAGTATTATGCTTTGCAAGGGGTTACACAACTACTAAATACCATAAAACTTGTCAAAGAAAACGGAATCAATCCTACGCTAAAGGTACGCGGACTTCTACCTACAATGTATGCAGCGCAAAATAACCTACACAAGCAGGTTTTGACAGAGCTAAGAGAGTATTTTGATAGCAACCTTTTCAAAAAAGATGAAGAAGCACAAAGTGAGGAAAGTCTTGAGCCTTATATCGTTATACCACGAAATATCAAACTTGCAGAATGTCCTAGCTTTGGCAAGCCTATCATAGAATACGATATAAAATCTAGCGGTAGCGTAGCTTACCAAGATTTGGCACAAGTCATTTTGCGAGGAGCGTGATTTGGCAAAGAAGCAAAAAAAGGCACTTGGTAGCGGACTAGCTGAACTGCTAGGCGATACTATGCGCGCCTATGAGGAGGACCTAAGCAATGCTAGGGTAGGTGGGCGTGTGTCTAGACAGTTTGAGGTTGTCGAGCTAGAAGTGGAAAATATCCACCCAAATCCATATCAACCACGCAAAACATTTGATGAGGATTCTCTAAAAGAGCTAGCAAAATCTCTTGAGGAGGACGGACAGATACAGCCTGTCGTGGTGTATGAAGATGAGGGGAAATATTTTTTAGTTGCGGGTGAGCGGCGATTGAGAGCGAGTAAAATCGCAAAATTGGCCAGCCTAAGAGCAATCATAAACAATGCTCTAAAAGACAAGCTACGAGAAATAGCCCTCATAGAAAATATCCAACGAGAGGATTTGAATGCTATTGAGCTAGCAAACTCATATCAGTCTCTTATCGAAGAGCACAATATCACGCACGAGGAGCTTGCTAAAAAGCTAAAAAAATCTCGCACGCAGATTACAAATACTTTGCGATTACTTCAGCTTAGTGAGTATGCTCAAAATCTAATTTTGGAGGGCAAAATCACACAAGGACACGCCAAGGTAATGGTGGGGCTTAGCGAAAAAGACCAAAGGGTGTTAGCGGATTCTATCATCGGGCAGAAGCTATCTGTTAGCGACACAGAGGGGTTAGCTAAGAATCTAAAAAATTCCGCAGGGAATGTCAAGCAGCCACAAAAGCAACCAAAAGAAAGTGGCGATTCTCAAAATATCATTGCCGATGAACTAAAAGAATTGCAAGAAGTTTTTATTTCTCTTGGGATAAGCACGCAGATTTCTCACAAAAGTGTTACGATTCAACCCAAAAGGGATAAAATTTTGTGGTTAATTGAGAAATTAAAATCTTAATTTAAGATTGAGTTGCTATAATGTTTAGACATTGTAAAGAAAATCTTTAAGAAAGGACTAAGATGAGTATCACTATACCAGACCCATACTTGATGTTGCTAGTGTTTGTCGTATTTTTGCTTACGATGATTTTGCTAAATGTTTGGCTGTTTAAGCCGCTCATAGGTTTTATGGACGAGCGTGAAGCTACACTACGCAAAGATTTGGATTCGATAAGCAGTAGTGATACACAAGTCCAAGAAATCCAACAACAAATCCAAGATATACTCTCTGATGCGAGGACTCGCTCAAGCGAAATCCTTCAAAAAGCTGTTAGCGATGCAAAATCTCACTACGAAGTCAATCTCCAAAAAAAACAAGAAGAGCTAGCAAAAAAACTTCAGGATTTTCGAGCTAATCTTGAGAAACAAAAAGAAGTCAGCAAAAAAGAGTTGCTTGCACACTTGGGTGAGTTTGAAGACGTGCTTAAGCTTAAGATTAAGCAACTGTGAGCTAAAGGAGAGTGTGATGAATGCGATGAAGTGGATAGCTAGGATTGTGTTTTTGTTTGGTGCGCTACATAGCGTGTCTTGTGCTTCTGGGGCGGTAGATATTTCACAGACTGATTTTACCGTGCGTATTATAAACTTTGCGATTTTTGTGGCGATTGTGTGGTATTTTGTAGTGCCATATTTAAAGGACATTTTAAACAATCGCAAGACTTCTATTGCAAAGAGGTTTGAGGAAGTCCAAGAAAAAATGAAATCTGCCAAAAAGTCCAAAGAGCAGGCAAAAAAACAGCTAGAGGAGGCAAAGAAAAGAGCCGAAGAAATCATCGCTTTTGCCAAGCAAGAGTCGGGCAATATCGCAAAGCGGTATGATGAGCTGTATAAAAGCGATGCGGAAAATCTCATCAAAGGTAGCCAAACGATTATGGAATTTGAGGAGCGAAAGATGAGAGAGGAAATCGTCCAAGCAGTGCTAAAAGAGCTGTTTAATGGCAAGGCAGGCGACATTAGCAGTGATGAGTATGTGAGAATCCTACAAAGTAAGGTGGCGTGATATGGAAGAGATTATCGCAAAAAAATACGCGCAAGCACTTATCAAAACCTATGATAATGAGACGCTAAAAAAACTTAGTGATGTTTTGTGTAGTGCGTGCAGGGCATTTGAGCTAGAGAAGTTTAGAGATATTATTCACTCTCCTTATGTGCAAAAGGCAAAGAAAAAAGAGTTATTGATGTCTTTGCTAGAGAATCAAAAAGAGTTTGAGAATTTTGTAGATTTGCTGATACAAAACAGTCGCATAGAGATTATGCCTTTTATTGCTGATATTTTGCAAAAGCATTTGCGAAGTTTGCAAAATCAGCATAAGGCTGTTTTGTATGCAAATAAAAACCTTGATTCTGGCACGATTGATGGCATTGCTAAGAGCCTTTCAAACAGACTTGGAGCGAAACTTAGCGTTGAGCAATCTCAAGCCAAAATCGATGGTATTCGGCTAGTAGTAGAGGATTTGGGAGTGGAGATTTCTTTCCTCAAAAAGAAATTCTTTGATGATTTGCAATCCCATATTTTAAAGGCGATTTAGCCTAGTTATTTACCCCAAAGTAAAGGAGAAAAAGAAGTGGCACAGAAACTAAAATCTGAAGAAATTAGCTCAATAATCAAGGAAAAGATTAGTAGCTTTGATATAAATATCGACATATCCGAGACAGGTAAAGTCATCGCTTATGCCGACGGTGTGGCAAAAGTCTATGGACTTAAGAATGTAATGTCCTATGAAATGGTGGAATTTGACACGGGCGATTTTGGCTTGGCGTCAAACCTTGAGGAAGGTAGCGTTGGTGTTGTTATCTTGGGTAATGGTAGCAAAATCAAAGAGGGTGCTTCTGTAAAAAGACTAAACAAACTTATGAAAGTTCCCGTGGGCGATGCCGTTGTCGGGCGTGTTATCAATACCATTGGCGAGCCAATCGATGGCAAAGGTGCTATTGAAGCAAGTGAATATCGTTTCGTTGAGGAAAAAGCACCGGGTATTATGGATAGGAAGTCTGTCCACGAGCCATTGCAAACGGGGCTAAAGGCTATTGATGCACTTGTGCCTATCGGACGAGGACAGCGTGAGCTTATCATTGGCGATAGACAGACAGGAAAAACAACCGTTGCGATAGATACGATTATCAACCAAAAGGGGCAAGATGTCATCTGTATCTATGTGGCTATCGGGCAAAAAGAATCCACTGTCGCTCAAGTGGTGCGCAAGCTTGAAGAGCACGGAGCTATGGAATACACAGTAATCGTAAATGCCCCCGCTTCCTCATCTGCTGCTATGCAGTATCTTGCCCCATACACAGGCGTAACTATCGGCGAATACTTTAGGGACAATGCACGACACGCGCTTATCATCTATGATGATTTGAGTAAGCACGCGGTGGCTTATAGAGAGATGAGCTTGATTTTGCGCAGACCTCCGGGTCGTGAGGCTTTCCCCGGTGATGTATTCTATATCCACTCTCGTTTGCTAGAGCGAGCTGCAAAACTTTCCGATGAAAAGGGTGCTGGCTCGCTTACCGCACTTCCTATCATTGAAACTCAAGCAGGTGATGTCTCTGCATATATTCCTACCAATGTCATTTCTATCACTGATGGGCAGATTTTCTTGGAAACAGATTTGTTCTACTCTGGTGTGAGACCTGCTATAAATGTGGGACTTTCTGTATCTCGCGTGGGTGGTGCAGCTCAAATAAAAGCTACAAAACAGGTTGCTGGGACATTGCGACTTGACTTGGCACAATACAGAGAGCTTCAGGCGTTTTCGCAATTCGCCTCCGACCTTGATGAAGTCAGCCGAAAGCAACTAGAGCGGGGACAAAGAATGGTAGAAGTTCTAAAGCAACCTCCTTATTCGCCATTGCCTATTGAGCGACAAGTGGTGGCTATTTTTGCTGGAGCACACGGATTTTTAGATGATATTCCTGCAAATAAAGTAGGGCATTTTGAAAACGATTTGTATCCATTCTTGGAAGCAAAATATCCTAAGATTTTTGAGGGAATTCGTAGCAAAAAAGCATTGGATAAAGACTTAGAGGCAAGTCTCACAAAGGCGTTAGAAGAATACAAGCTAAGTTTTAGCTAGTGGAGTAGGAAATGGGAAATAATCTAAAAGAGATTAGGACAAAAATCAGCAGTGTCAAAAGCACCCAAAAAACGACGCGAGCGATGAAACTTGTCTCCACCTCAAAACTCAAAAAAGCCGAAGAAATGGCGAAGCGTTCGAGAGCTTTCCACGATAGGTTAAATGAAGTTTTTGAAGATGTCATCTCAAAGATGAAGGTGCGGGGACTAGAAAACATCAATAGTCGTTTTTTTATAAACCTAAAAAACAAAGAAGTAAAAAAGGTAGATATTGTGTTTATTACCGCTGATAAGGGGCTTTGTGGCGGGTTTAATGCGGCAACTATCAAAGAGGTGCTACGACTGATTGCGGACTTTAAATCGAAAGGTATTAAGGTAAGGCTTCGCGGTGTCGGCAAAAAAGGCATAGCATATTTTACTTTTAATGAGATTGAGATTTTGGATAAGGTTACAGGGCTTAGCTCTTCGCCTGATTTTGAGAGGGCTAGTGAGTTTATTATGCAGGTAACCAAGGATTATTTAGATGGCTTGACTGATGAAGTGATTTTGGTGCATAATGGATTTAAAAACAAAATCTCTCAAGAGCTAAAAGTCAAAAGTATCCTGCCTCTAGGCTATAAGCTAGAGCAAGTCATAGAGGAAATAAGTGAGGATACTACTCCGCAAGAATCCATAACCATTGAGCCAGATGATGATGAGGACGCAGTGCTAGACCAAGCAGCTCAGAAGTATATTGAGTATAATATGTATTACGCGCTGATTGATTCTCTAGCAGCAGAGCATAGTGCGCGTATGCAGGCTATGGATACAGCTACTGAAAATGCAGGCGAGCTAGTGAGAGAGCTCACTATCTCTTATAACAAAGCGCGACAAGAGTCGATTACTACCGAGCTAGTAGAAATCAACGCAGGCGCGGAATCTATGAAATAAAGGAGACTTAAATGGAATCAAAAGAAGGAAAAATCGTCCAAGTCATAGGACCAGTTGTAGATGTGGATTTTGAGTCATATCTGCCTTTTATCAATGAAGCACTAGATATTGTCTATGATTTTGATGGCAAAAAGAAAAATCTAGTCTTAGAAGTGGCAGCTCACCTAGGCGATAATCGTGTGCGTGCAATCGCTATGGATATGACAGAGGGGCTTACTCGCGGACAAGCTGTTATGGCAAGAGGAGAGATGATAAGCGTGCCTGTGGGCGAAGCTGTGCTAGGCAGAATCTTTAATGTTATAGGCGAAGTTGTCGATGGTGGTGCGCCTGTAAAAAGCGATTTGCGATGGGCTATCCATAGAGAAGCACCAAAGTTTGAGGAGCAAAGCACAAAGACAGAGATTTTTGAAACAGGGATTAAAGTCGTTGATTTGCTTGCACCATACTCAAAAGGTGGTAAGGTAGGATTGTTTGGTGGTGCGGGAGTTGGCAAGACCGTTGTTATTATGGAGCTTATCCACAATGTTGCCTATAAGCACAGCGGGTATTCTGTGTTTGCAGGTGTGGGCGAGCGCACAAGAGAAGGAAATGACCTTTATCACGAAATGAAAGAAGGTGGAGTAATAGACAAAGTTGCTCTTTGCTATGGGCAGATGAATGAACCACCGGGAGCGAGAAACAGAATCGCATTTGCAGGGCTGACTATGGCGGAGTATTTCCGTGATGAAAAAGGGCTAGATGTGCTTATGTTTATTGACAATATTTTCCGTTATGCGCAATCAGGCTCTGAAATGTCTGCCTTGCTAGGTAGAATCCCATCAGCTGTGGGCTATCAGCCAACTTTGGCAAGTGAGATGGGCAAGCTCCAAGAGAGAATCACTTCTACCAAAAAAGGCTCTATCACTTCTGTCCAAGCGGTGTATGTGCCAGCTGATGACTTGACTGACCCTGCGCCTGCAAGCGTGTTTTCACACCTTGATGCACGAACCGTGCTAAACCGAAAAATCGCAGAAAAAGGAATCTATCCTGCAGTAGATCCGCTTGACTCATCATCTCGTATGCTTGACCCGCAAATCGTTGGCGAAGAGCATTATCAAATCGCCACAGGGATTCAGCAGATTTTGCAAAAATACAAAGACTTGCAAGACATTATTGCCATACTTGGTATGGACGAGCTATCTGAAGAGGACAAAAAGGTTGTCGAGCGCGCTAGGAAGATTGAGAAATTTTTATCGCAACCTTTCTTTGTCGCGGAGGTGTTTACAGGAAGTGCGGGTAAATATGTCGCGCTAGAGGATACACTTGAGGGATTTAAGGGAATCTTAGAGGGTAAATACGACCATATCCCTGAAAATGCTTTCTATATGGTAGGAAATATACAAGAAGCAGTCCAAAAAGCAGAGAGTATGAAAAAAGCATAAAGGTTGCTATATGGAAAAAATAAATCTAAGCATTGTAACGCCTTATGGTGAGATATTTGCTGGCGAAGTGGATTCTATCACTATGCCCGGGGTTGAGGGGGAGTTTGGCGTATTTTATGGGCATAGCAATCTTTTGTCATTACTAAAAGCAGGCGTGATAGAGATTATCAATAACGGAAAGCACGAGCTTGTAGCGATTGACTGGGGCTATGCAGATGTGAGTGCGACAAGAGTGAGTGTCATTGCAAATGGTGCAGTGGCAGTCGGTGGCGATGATGAGGGTGCTATCTCTGAGGGCATTGATAGTGCTAGAAAACTTCTTGAGGAAGCTAGCGATGATAGAGTGGCTATTTCTTCAGTTGTCTCTCGTATAGAGCAAGTTGTGAAAAGCGGAATCTAGGGAATCAAAAGTATGAGTTCGCTGTTTATATTTTTTGAGGAGTCTAGTCCTATCACGCTTTTTACGCTTGTATGGTTGTCATTTTATTTTGTTGTTACTTTGTGGATTTTTTTCTACAAATACTTTTCTATATCTAGTATGTGCAAAGACGAGCAAGAATCGCTAGATGCGATTTTGCAAGGGCAACAAAGATTCCCAAAAGACGCACTGTTTTTTAATACCGAGCATGGACTTAAGCCGGGCATCTTTTCTATCTGGAAAAGCAAGACTATCAAAGAAGCAAGCACAGGACTTTCGTTTTTAAGCATTATCGCTTCTACTTCTCCATTTATAGGGCTGTTTGGCACTGTAGTTGAGATTTTGGATGCCTTTGGGAGGCTTGGTAGCACGGGACAGATTTCTTTTGATGTGATAGCTCCTGTCATATCAAAGGCACTTATCGCTACGGCTGCGGGGATTCCAGCATATACATTTTTTTTAAGCCTTAAGCGTAAGGTGTATGATTTGGGTGTGTATGTGCAGATGCAAATAGACTATATCGTTGTTCCACATAGTTTTAGATAGATTTACAAAAGATTGGACGCATAAAAACAATGGATGAGAATTTTTTGTGGGAGGATAAGCCAGAGCTAAATATCACTCCTCTTGTGGATATTATGCTTGTGTTGCTTGCTATTCTTATGGTAACTACGCCTACGATTGTATACCAAGAGGACATAACTCTACCAAAAGGCACAAAAACCAACAAACGCGCACTAGATAATACTTTGGAAATCCGCATAGACAAAGACAAAAAAGTCTATATCAAAAACAACTCTTATGAATACATAGCATTTCCCGATAGCTTCAATCTCCTAGCAAAGCAGTATGACAAAAAAGAAACACCTGTTTTTATACGCGGCGATGAGCGACTGAACTATGAAACTATAATGTTTATCCTAAAATCCGTCAAAGAAGCAGGATTCCAAAAAATCTCCCTTGTAACAAGCGGGTAGCAAATGCTTCAAAAAAGTGAGATTCCATTCATTTATAGTGGCATTAGTGCTTTTTTGGTGTATTTTTTTGTGCTTTTTTTACTGCTTTTCAACTTCACACCACTTTTTAAAACCAAATACATTCCGCGCACAAGCACGATTTTGGAGCAGTCTATTGCTATTAGCATTAGCGAGCCCAAAAAACCTAAACAAAAGCAAGACAAAAAAAATGCAGGCACACCTGTGGAGGGTATGGGGATAAAAGAAATGTTTTCTAATATCGCTGACGCACAGATAATGCCACCTGTGGAAAATACTGATGATAGAAGTCAAGTAGCAAAAAACACTCAAGACAAAACCGAAAAAAATGCACTCCAAGCTCTCCAAGAAGAAATCGAAAAAATACGCGATGAAATAAAAGCTATGGACAATAAACAAATAGAAGCGCAATCCCAAACGATTTCGCCAGATTTTGCTGATGGGAAGTATGACGAATGGTATGGAAAGATTTATGATATAATCTATCGAAAATGGAATCCGGGGTTTTATCAATCCTATCAAGGCGCGATAGTTACGACACTTGTGCAGATTAGCCCAAGTGGTGGATTTAGCTATCGCATTGTGCGATTGTCTAAGTTTGATGGGCTAAATGAGGGCGTGATTGAGTTATTGGATTCTTTTAAAAATGAGAGTTTTCCACCTCACCCAGAGGGAAAATCCGTGCAGATTGATATGAATTTTCGCATAGATTCTCAATAGTGTTTGTGCTTTGTATTTGCAAGTGATATATAATACGCAATTTTTATAAAAGGAAATAAAGAAAGGAAAAATAATATGAGAAAGTTTGTAGTTGCGTTTTTTGGTGGCGTAGGACTTTTGATGAGTTTGACATTTGGCGCGGATGCGACTATGGAAATCGTAAAAAGCGTCCAAAGAATGCCAAAAATAGAGGTGGGATATGTCCCAGCAGGAGAGTCCCTCACTGCAAAGAGGGCGTATAAAGTGCTTATGGGGGATTTGAGTGTATCGGGGCATTTTGAGCCAAGCGATGGAGGAGCGTATAGCAAAGGAAGCATTGATTATAGTATTTATCAAGCAAAAAAAATCGATTTAGTAGCTATTATCCAAGTAAAAA
>SAMEA104315421__coassemble_1487_pt1 | contig 11569 bp, 13 predicted proteins | sample SAMEA104315421__metabat2_high_PE_034 | metagenome-assembled genome bin SAMEA104315421 (sample SAMEA104315421) | gut metagenome | biome: Monkey gut; feature: monkey-associated habitat; material: faeces | place: China | collected 2013 | reverse complement strand
CTCATTTTCTCGCAATGACGAATGGTAAAGTCGGGCTAGAATCACTCGCTTTTAGCCACCAAAGAATCAATAACACTCCTTAGAGAATCCTTACTAGCGAAATCCACCGCGTCATTTTCTAGCAGTGCTTCTTGCTCGCTTGTCCTACTAGCCCTAGCACGCAGCATTTCCATATACGCGTTCATTCGCTCCCTATCGGCACTATCTAGCTTACCAAAGTCAAGCCTGCCTTGCAAAAAGTGAAACTCTATGCCCTCTTGCTCGCTTGGTGTGAAGTTTTTATCTAAGGTGCTTTGATGAGGTGCTTGCGGACTGCTAAGCCCGATAAGTATGCAGTGTAGCTTGGGTGTGGCTAGTTTGTTTGGTGTGAGGGTGGATTTTTGCCACTGCGTGAGGTGTCTAGCGAAGTCTTTTAGGGATTTGGCTATGCTTAGCTCCCCGCCATATATCCCGCCTGCAAACACCACTGCACCATAGCCACAAAAGTCTTGGATAGGGGTTTTGTCATCTTGGCATACATCGCAGGTGATTTGCCTACTAGCTAGGGCTTTTTCTAGCCATTTGACATAGTCCTTTGTCGCTCCATACTTGCTTTTATACACGATAAGTATGGATTTTTGCGAGTTGCTTGGAGTATTTATGTGGTTTGGTGCATTTGTGTGGTTATTTTCCATATTTGGTATCTTTAGAATCGCTGCAAAAAGTATTTGCGCGGGTTTTGATTTTGGGATATTTGCAAGAACCTTTGCGAGGGCAAAACGCGCTTCTAGCTTCTCAAAATCTCTGCACTGTGGTTGAGGTAGGGGATAAGCATTTGCTCTGCTATGCTTTGGGATTGTGCCTGCCCTAGCAGGTAGGCTATGATTTCAAGTGCAAATAGCACTCCTGTGGCGGGACCTGCGGCGGTTATGAGATTGCCCTCGCGCACCACGCTAGCCTTTGGCTGATATGCGCCCTTTAGGGGTTTCTCGGTGGTTTTGGGTGTGTCGCTCGCACCTTTGCCTGCGCTTATACCTTTGCCTGAGCCCGCGCTTGAATCAGAATCCGAGCCCGCGCTTCCACTCAAGCTAGAATCTGCGCTAGCGTCCTCATAAGCGAATTTCTCGCAGCTAGGAAAGCACGCAAACTTCCCCTCTAGCACGCCCGCAGCATCTAGCACGATAGGCGATGCGCATATCGCACTTACCAGCTTGCCTTGCGATTTAAACTCGCGCAAAATCTCGCGCAGTTTTTGGCTTGCTTTGAGGTTTAGCATTCCCTGCCAGCCACCAGCCAAAGCCACCCCGTCAAACCCGGCTAACGCGCTAGAATCTAGGCTATCTAGTGTCGCGTCTGCGCTTATGGCTATGCCGTGTGCGCCTGTGTAGATTTTGCCCACACTATCTTTTGTGCTTGCGCCCGCACTGCTAGATTTAGCACCGCTTCCACCACTTGCACTATCCTCATTACTCGCTCCGCGCTCATCGCTCACACCTGCGATTAGCACTTCTATCTGCGCCCTGCGCAAAGTATCCACTATGCTTACAAACTCGATTTCCTCAAACCCATTTGCCAAAGGCACTAACACTTTTTTGCTCATTTTTACTCTCCTTTTAAAATTTAAATTCTGACGCGCCCAAATTTAGCAAAATTTTAGCTACACAAAAATACGCATTGTAAAAATCACACATTGATTATATAATACTTAAGGATACAAATTTAGCAAATCTTACAAAAATCACGCTAGGGGCAGATATGAATCTTATAGATGATTTTGTGGAAGTCAAAGAATGTGTGTATAAAAATGAGTGCTACTGCGTGCGGGATAATGGAGCGGTTTTGCGACATACGCCAGCGGGGAAAAAAGCGCGAAAGTTGGATAATTGTTGGACTTTTGGCAAGGTGAATTTACAAAATGGTTATCTATACATAGGCAGTGCTAGGATTCATAGGATTGTCGCACTTGCTTTTCGCGGAGAGCCACCTACAAAAGAGCATATAACAGACCACATAGACACCAATCGACAAAATAATCGCCCCCAAAATCTACGATATTTGACAAGACTTGAAAACGCCATTCTAAATCCAATCACGCGAAGCAAAATCGAATATTATTGCGGGAGTATAAAGGCGTTTTTGCAAAATCCACAGGTATTAAGAAATAGGGTTTTAGAAAGTGGAGATAAAAGCATAGAGTGGATGCGAGAAGTTAGCAATGAGGAAGCGCAAAATTGTCTAAAAAATTTGCAACATTTATCATCACAGAAAAATAAACCACATTCCACAGCGACAACTAAAATGGGTGAATGGATTTATAAGCCGATTTATCCACAAACAATCAATCACTATGATATAAAAGCCCTATCGCCAAGTGTAGCAGTGCAGAGGTATTGGACAACGCCTACGGAATTTATATTATGTCCAAAGCAAATTAGCGACACGCCCTTAGAGGATTATTGTAAAAATTTGCAAAAAGAAGCACTATTTTCTCAAAACAAAAACAACTCGGCAAGCGTTTTAGATTTTGCTCTGTGTAGTAAAGCTATATTTGTGATTTGTAAATTTGATGAGAGAAGCGTCAAGCACTTTGCACTTGTGGAAATCATCTATAAAAACAACTTCTTTGTGCATATCAATCGTGGGAGTTTTTTTGAGGAGCAGGGTGCGTATAAATATTGGACTTTGGCGCAAGGCTTAGAATGGAGTGGCGGAGATACTTTTGATGATTTTTGCTAGGTTTGGATAGTTTCGCTTTGTCCAAACTGCCCTTTTATTGCTTGTTGCAGTGTGTGAATATCTTGTGGTTTATAGGGCATATTGCCTATTATGCTTATATCTCTTGCTTGCCAATCAATAGAATGCAAATAAGCAAAATCTGTGTCGTTGTATGGAACTATAAAGCACATTTTTGAATGTGTATTAAAATGTTTTGATGACACTACAAGCCATTTTTCAATCCCTAAAAATTGGGGGATATTATGAGTGAATTTGATAATATCACAAAAACTAGGGCAATTTGGTTCATCTTTATTTGGATTTTCATTAGGCTTGATAATTCGGCTAACAAAACTATCAATCACTGCCCTATAATCGGTGCTTGGCAATGGATTTGGAGGCAATTTGCTAAAATCTTTTTTGTAGATAAATTGAAGTTGGTCTATCATAATTTCCACTTCTATTGCCCCCCCCCATTAGGATTATCGGGTTTGTGTGCGAGGGGTAGCTTTTTGGCTGCTTGCCTTTTGTCGTAAGTGGGAATCCCAAGACATAAGTCTCGCCCTCATACACAACCAAATAAGGACGCTTATATCTTTGCTCGTGTCCGCAAGAGTGCTGATTTTGCATTTCTTGGATATATTTTGGCATTTTTATTCTCTCTTTTAAAATTTAAAATCCAAATTAAGACTTATGCACCAAATCTAGCACAATTTTTCCTTGTAGCTTGTTTTGCGTATCTAAGAGTGGTCTAAATATATCACACAAATCAAAATTTATAATGGCTATATTCCAAGAAATGATAGTTTGTGTATCGGTGGATTGCACATCAAAAGCAAAGATATAATCGACATTTAAAAGCATAGATTTTTTGCTACACTTTGAGCCAAGCCCTAAATACATATCATTTTTTGATAAGGCGTGCGTAAAATCTATCTTTTGCAATAAAACTTCTAGTGAATCTAAATGGTTATTTTTCAAATCAAGGAGTTTGTTTTCATCATCTTTTAAATCTGCGTATTTTGCTTTGTTTTCTTGCAAAAGCACAAAAATCTTAAGTGGCTTTATTTGTTTAGAATTTGAAATGGTTGCAATAATATCTAGGTAAATTCTTTTTGTAGCTCTGCCTTGTCCCATCAAAATAGCTTTGTCCCCTTGCGCGTCTGGATAGCTCACAGCCAAAATCTTGCACCCTATTTTTTCTAGTAGTTTTACACTTGCATAAGTGATAATGTCCTCTTTTGCTTGACTAGATGATAGTGGATATAGCTTTAGTGGTGTTTTAATGTTTGTTTTTAGACTACTTAGATAATCTTTGATGATTTTTTCACTCCACTCAATCTCACAAATCACGCTATGATTGTAATGACAAAGTTGCAATCTGCAAGAATTAAGAAAAATAGATTTATACACAATGCTTTTATAAGTTTGTAAAAAATCTTTTAAGTCATTATCAAGGATTTTGTATTTTTTGGAAGTGATTTTTGTAAAATCTAGCGTTATCCCTGTGGCTATTTTGAAAATATCTAGTGCAGTTTTTTCACTAAAAGGCTTAAGTAGTAGAGGGCTAATCTTTGCTTTAATATTTTGAGATAATCCACAAAATAATGTTTTGTAGCTTTCTTTCCCCTCTGCTCTTTCTCTTTGGATAATAAACTTTGTAATGATATTTTTTACCCCAAAAAGCTGACTAACAAAAAACAAAATCCCTCTATCTGGGTCCATAGCGTGTCCAAAGCGATTTATTTTTACGATTACTTTTTTGTCAATCCTTTGAAACCTTGTGGAATCAACAAAAATATTTTGCAGATTTTGCAACTCTTTGTCGCTAAAATGTTTGATTTGTTCGCACAAAAGATTTTCATACACTTGGGCAAAATCTGCATATTTTTTCACTTTATCTAGAATGTTTGCAAGGATATTGTGAATCTCAAAACTATGTGCTACACAAGATAGTCTTTTATCATTTGTGATGAGTTGAGAATTTTTATCGCTCTGCCAATCGATAAAATATACCACTGCTTTTTGTTTGAGTGTTAGGCTTATTTCTTGTGGTAGAGTGATTTTATCGCCACCTCCGTGATTGCCAAAAGAATCTTTAGCTAGCGGGCTAATCTTTAAAACAACGACTTGAAAAATGCTTGTCCAAAAATACACATCGCTTCTTTGCATTTTGTGGTCATCGGTTGGCACTGCTGTGGAGTATTCAACCATTAAAATAGGGATTTCTTTGCCTTGAGAAACAATAGTTATTGCAATATCAAAATCTTTTAGTTTTGTAATTCTTTGTAAGATTGAATCAGTTTGTAAAATAGCTCCTTTTGATTTAGTGGGATATATGTTTTTGATATGGAGATTTTTATCAATGCTTAAAAAATATTCCCTAAAATCTAAACCTTGCTCCAAACAACCAGCATATATTCGCAGTTCATCAATTATCATTGGTATGCCTTTTGAAATACCATAATGTGTTCTTTTTTGTTTTTTGTGCGATAGCTTTGGCTAAAAGAGCGACTTGTTTTATCTAGTTCGCTAAAAGAATAATCAACAAGATTCCATTGCAAACTTTTACATATTGGCAACAATTCATCTTTTGCATTATAGATTTTCCCAGCGATTTTGCCATCGCCCATTACAAGCACGATAAAACCACCATTTTTAAGCGTAAAATCAGCCTGTGTAAATATTTCTAGCAAATCTGCATTAAACTTTTCTTTTGGTAGTTTTAGACTTGAGTATTCGCGTCTTGAGCCTATTTCATTTTGCATAGAAAAAGTAAAATCAAAATCTAGCCAGCACATTCTGTGCTTGTGGTAAAGATAGTAGTCATAAGTGTTTGGATAAGGTGGCGAAGTGAGGATTAAAGAAGCGGAGTGCTTCTGCATTTTTTGGACTAATTGCTTAGCATTGTGCAAAAACACTTGAGATTGTGAATTTGCCTGTATATCTAGCTTTTCATATATATTAAGCGCGTTGTGAAGTTTTTCACTAAATTTATCAAAAATATATTCCTTGCTTAAATGTGGTTTTTCTACACTTGCATATCTCGTGTCAGAATCTTGATTTGAAGCGAGGTTTATGATAGATGAAAAAATGGACTTAAGAAAAATACTATATTTTTCATTGTCGTTTGCATAGTCTTTGATTTGTTGTTTGATAGATGATAGGGCTTGTATGCTGTCTTTTTTAAACCAGTGGTTGATATTTTCGTATTGATGAGGATTTGTTTGCAAATATTTTGGAGTAAAACCTCTTAAATAATCCATATCTTTTTTGGATAAATTTAACAACTTGCATTGCGTGATAAGCGTGGCTATGAAGTTAATATCAAAGCCCACAGAATTGCGGCTTAGTGCCTTTGAAGCAAGTAGTGTCGTCCCACTTCCACAAAAAGGGTCTAAAACCAAATCATACTCCCTGCTATATTTTTCAATGTATTCAAGTGCCAAATCAATGGTAAATTTTGCAGGATATGGGTGCAATCTATCAAGTTTTCTTAAATTGTCTAAATCTAAAAAATTTGTGGTTAGGGACACAGATTGCAAGGCTAGATTCATAGTGTTTTCCTTAGCACAACGACAAATGAATGGTTTTGATTTACATAAAATACACTAGGATAGCCAAGTAGCACAAGTCTTCTCCTCTCGTTTTGGTCCCAAATAATCAAATCGTGGTATTTAAATCCAGCTTCTACTCCAGCACTAGCTATACTGCTATGCAAATCAACATAAGGAATTTTATTTTTGGTATCTCTATAATCCTTTACCACCCAAATGTTATAACCATTTGGCTTTGTTTTATCATAAAGTTTTTTCATTATAGTTTTTACTGCCTGCATATAGGTTTCAAAACTCATATTTCCTAAATCTTTCTCGTCTTTAGAGTAAATCCTTGTCGTTGCGTTATTATCAATGACAAAAGCAGATTTTTTGTGCCTATTTTGTCTATCGTCTATGACTTTGTGGATTAGGTCTGCATACGGAGGCGAAGTAAAAGTAAGCGCAATAGAATCATTTTCTATTGTATCTATTAGCTCGACACAATCCCCTTGTGTAATTGTGTAAAGTTTATTTTCCGCACCAAACAAGCTGTGTTTATTTTCTTGCAGGGATTTTGAGGCTATTTCATAAAATTCGCTTGATAGCTCAAATCCCACAGCTTTGCGCTCCAAATCCAGCGCACTTAAAGCTGTCGTGCCAGTGCCAAGAAATGGGTCAAGCACCAAATCACCCTTTGCTGAATACATTGAGATGATTCTATCGCTAAGTTTTTTGGGGAAAGTTGCTCCGTGCTTTAGAGCGTTTGGAGAGCGAGGAGAAGAGACATCATTCCACACGCTTCTACTATTTTTTGTCCATTCTTGTGTGGTAAGTCCATTAAATGACTGCTGCCTCTTATTCATTTGGCTATCCAAGCTACCAAAGCCACAAATTTTGACGCGTTACCACACACCTAGCAAACCTACTTCACTTTTTCCACATATTCGCCTGTTTCGGTATTTACGCGGATTGTCTCACCCTCGAGTATGTGGAATGGTATCTGCACCACCGCTCCAGATTCTAGAGTGGCGGGCTTTTTGCCAGCAGATGAGGTGTCGCCCTTGAAGTTTGGCGGGGTTTCTACTATTTTTAGCTCGACTATTTGAGGCACTGTTACGCTTATCGCCTTTTCGTTGTGTAGCAGCACGCTCACAGCCATACCGTCAAGTAGCCATTTGGCTGCTTCGCCCACTTGGTCGGCACTTAGCGCGGTTTGCTCATAGCTCTCTGTGTCCATAAACTGATAGCTATCTCCATCGTGGTAGAGGTATTGCATAGGCTTTTCAAGTATGTTTGGCTCTTCGCATTTATCGCCCGCGTGAAATGTTTTTTCAATCACTTTGCCATCTAAAAATGACTTGATTTTAGCGCGCACAAACGCCGCTCCCTTGCCCGGCTTCACATGCTGATACTCTACGATGCGATAAGGCACGCCCTCTATTTCGATTTTTAAGCCCTTTTTAAGCTCGCCCATTCCTATTGCCATTGTTGCTCCTTTGTTTTGGTATAAAGGCGCGATTGTAACAAAGATTTTGCAATATAGCAAGTTTAAAGGCGGGGGCAAATGTGTGGCTACCCCTGCGTGAAAAGTGCGCGTAAAATCCCGAGCTTAAAACACTCACACTATTTAGATTCCCGAGCTTTTAGATTCCCACACTTTCAAAGCTATGCGCTATCAAACGCCCACACTCTCAAATTCCCTTATTGCGCGTTGCAAATCCTCTTTTATCGCTGTGGCGATTTCACGCGGGGTGGGCAAAGACTCGACTTCGCCTAAACTCTCATCTTTTAGCCAAAATATGTCTAAGTTTGCCTTATCTCGCGCCAAAATCTCCTCTGCGCTAAAAGCACGAAATCGCTCACTTTCTTTGCGCTCACTAAAATCCTCCGCGCAAAAGCATTTCTCAAAATCTGCCAAATGCTCCGCACTCAAAGGATTGCTAACCAAACTTAGATTGACATTCGTCCGCAAGTCATACACCCACACTTTGCTTGTGCGCATTCCCTGTGCCAACGCCTCATATTTGTCAAAAAACAGCACATTTGCCTTAACCCCCTTGCGCGTAAAATATCCCCGTAGGCAGACGCAAAATCGTATGCAAGTCAAACTCGCTCAAAAGCCGTTTGCGGATTTTCTCCCCCGCCCCGCCCTCGAAAAGCACATTATCAGGTAGCACCACAGCGGCTTTGCCACGCACTTTGAGTAGGCTCATAATGTGTTGCAAAAAGTTTAGTTGCTTGTTGCTCGTAGTGGCGATGAAATCCTCCCTCGTGTATGTCTCACTCTCGCGCTTCACGCTGCCATCTTCGCCCATAATCTTTGTGCTAGACTTTTTGCCAAAGGGCGGGTTTGTCAGCACCATATCAAAGCGCACATTTCCCAGCTCCAAAAGCGAATCGCCCTCGCTTACTAACGCCCTTTGGGGCTTTTTGTCGGCGCGTTCAGATTCGGAGTTTGCACCACTAGAGCCTTTCACGCTTGATTCAGCCCCCATGCCAAACCCCACCCCAAGCCCGTGCAAAAAGAGATTCATCGCGCACAGGCTTACCACAAGTGGCGTTATGTCCTTGCCATAGAGCTTATCCTCACGCAGTGAGCGAAGCACCTCGCTATCGTTGCTTTGGGCTTTCATATACGAGTATGCCGCAAGGAGAAAGCCACCCGTGCCACACGCAGGGTCGCACACACTCATTTGTGGCGTAGGGCGCATAAGGCGCACTATGCTTTCGCAAAGCACACGCGGGGTGAAATACTGCCCCGCTCCCGCTTTCGTTTCAGTCGCGTTTTTGGCGAGTAGCCCCTCATATATCGCGCCTTTGACATCGACACTTAATCCCAGCCAAGTCTCGCCATCGACTAGGCTTATTAGCCGTTTTAGTTTGGCGGGTTCGGTGATTTTGTTTTGGGCTTTTTGGTATATCGTGCCTACGATCCCGCCCTGCTTTGATAGCTCGGCTAGTGCCTTGCTATATGCGTTTTCTAGCTCTAAGCCATCAAGCCTTTTTAGCACTTCCCAGCGGTATTGCTTCGGTATCACCGACACTGCGCTATGATTCACACTCGCTATTTCACTCTCCATTTTTAAAAATAGCAAGTAGCTTAGTTGCGCTACATAGTCGGTATAGCTAACCCCACTATCACGCAATATATTTGCATAGTCCCATACTTTGGCTATTAAATTTTGTGGATTCATTTTATTCCCCTTATATTATCGTGTTAAAAATTGCTAATTTTTTAACATATCCCAAAAATGCGTTAAAAAACAAGCCAACATTTAACATATACTTTTTGCAAAAGTGCTTTAAATTTTAAAAGCATACTTTTTATCTTGCACTTTGTGTAAAATTCTTTCAATCCTAATACACTTCTTTCCTATGCGCGATTTTTATCGCATAGATTGTCATCTCGCTATCGGCTATATCACACACCACGCGATAGTCTCCCACGCGGTATCGCCACAGCCCAGACAGCTCCCCAGCTAGTGCCTTGCCCTTGCTTCGTGGATTGCTTGATAGCTCTAGTTCGTCAAATAGCTCTGCTACGCGCTTTTTTATCACGCTATCAAGTCTCTCAAACTGCTTTTGAGCTCTTTTGTTTAGCACGACTTTCATAAATTAAGCTCTTGCTTTATGTCTTGCCACGATTTGCCTTTGTCGCCACTTTCGCGCTCCTGCCTTGCCTGCAAGGCATCTTGCAAATCCTCTAGCTCCTCCATAAACTCCATTATGCGCTCATTTAGTAGCTCATTTATGGATTTGTTTTGCTCCCTCGCATAGCGCAAAAAGAGTGCTTCACACTCCTTTGGTATCTCTACATTCACATTCATTCTAACCCCTTTAAATTTAAACTATTCGCATTGTAACAAATTTTGCTTAATCGCTTTTTATCGCCATTCCTTACCCTGCAAACGCTTCTTAATCCTCCATTGTGATTTGCTATATTTTATCTTACGATTGCCACCCACCCCTAATCCCCTCGTGCTGCGGGAGGGGGCTTTTAAGGCGTGGCAACTCTCTTATTCCCATTCCCTTGCGCGTGGGCTATCCTCTCTTTCCCCCCTCCCTCTGCGGAGGGGGTTAGGGGGTGGGTAGATTCGTTTGTAAGTGTGCCATCAAAGGCGGATTTGAGTAGGCTAGATTTTAGTTGCTTGGCTTTGGATAGGCAGGATTCGATATACGCGCTTACCTTATCCGCGCTAGTGAAATGCCCATCTAAAATCGCCACGATTTGCTTTTGGATTTCTAATGGTGGAATGGGAATTTTGATTTTAGCATATTGACTAATCCAATATCGCTTGTGCGTGTCGCTTCGATATTGAATCGTTTGCATAAGATAATATATAAATTTAATGTCGATATTTTCCTTTGGGTGCAGGATTTTCATAGCCGATGACTTGACTTTAAAATCAAAATCCACAAACTTTGTGTCTGTCGTAAAATCATCAAAAATAATCACGGGTGTTTGAGTAAAAATGCCGTCCGATTCATTAGTGTAGCCCAAAATAAAACTTTTTCCCGCTGTCAAAACGGGAATCTTGTAGTTGTCATCGTATTTTGTAGATTTTACGATATATTTGGTGGGTTGCTCGTAATCTAGGCATTCGCCAAGCGTTTTGATTGTCCAGCCTTGCGGGAGATTCGCCGATTCGCCATTAAGCGAATCTTTATTGTCATTGCGAGAATCTGCGTTAGCAGATTCGTGGCAATCTATTTCTTTTTTGTATGTGTGGATTGCCACGATTCCACGCTTTCGCGCGGAATCTCGCAATGACGGCGTGGTGGATTCGTGGCAGTCTTGCGTAAGTGTGCCATTAAATGCGGATTTTAGCAGACTTTGCTTATATTTGGTGAGATTGTCTTTGGCAGATTTTAGGTGCTTTGTGCCACTCTCGATTCGAGAAAACGCCTCATCAAGCCTTTTAACAATGCGCCTTTGAATCTCTAATGGTGGAATGGGGATAGCAACTTGCCTAACCCTATCAATGCTTAAATTTTTAACAGTCGAGCCTGTCGCCAACTTTGAAAATTCGGCATATATTTGACTTGAAGTTAAGACATAATAAGCATATTCCTCATCAATCAACTTTTTGGTATTTCTAAAAACAACCCAACCATCGTGGATACAACCTGTCGTTTTCATAATGTAAGGTCGCCCAAAACTCATAGAATTTGACAAAATCAAGTCTCCAACTTCAACAAACCTTGAATGCTTTTTGCCCTCTGGCTTGATTTTTTCAGCGGTTGAATAAATATATTTTGAGACATTTTTGGTATCGCCAATTTTTATCCAATTTATGCCGTTTTCGTCATTTGTCAAAAATTGCTTTATAGGGCGT
>SAMEA104315421__coassemble_1473_pt1 | contig 11652 bp, 9 predicted proteins | sample SAMEA104315421__metabat2_high_PE_034 | metagenome-assembled genome bin SAMEA104315421 (sample SAMEA104315421) | gut metagenome | biome: Monkey gut; feature: monkey-associated habitat; material: faeces | place: China | collected 2013 | reverse complement strand
AGCATATCACTAGCTATGTCCCATCCAAACAATGGAATGCGGATTCTCTATATGTCGATAGAGGTGGTAATATCGGCACACTCACTACAAATAGTGGCACTGTGCGCCTAGTAGAAGTAAATAGCGGTGGAAATATCACAAACTACACCGTAAATGGTGGCACTGTATCTACTATCACTATAAATAGTGGTGGGCAACTATCGCTAAACCACGCAGGTGGAGTGATAACCACGCTAAATCTAAGTGGTGGGATAATCCCCTACTTTGAAAACACCTCTGGCGGTGGAGCTACAAAACAAACCATAAGAACTATGAATGTAAATGACGGACAAATCGGACTAAACTTCGGCTATCATCTAAATGGAAATATCAATAACTTAAACATAAGCAAATGGACGATTGCTATCTCTAGTGATGGGACAACTTGGGGAAGAAAAACACAGCATACCTTTCAAGGCAGAGGCTACACAGGAATCCCAAGAACTCCCGTAGAGCATATCTATCTAAATGGAGATGGGATAAATGTCTCTAGTATCGCAAAAGGTGGAATCATCGTAGGAGTTGGCATAGGCGAGAGTGGCAGTGGGGCAAAAGTAGGCGATATATATGAGTATAGCAAAATCATCGCAGGTGGCAAGGGCGTAACACCAAACTTTGATAGCCTAACCCCAACTCCCGGAATCAGACTAATCCCTGCAAGCACGGCGGGATTTAGCCTAGAAGCTGATGTGGCTAGCTCTTATGGGATTACTATCCTAAAAACAATAACCCTAAGCTATATGCGCAAAAATACAATGGTGTCAAATGTGCTAGATTCTCTTATGAAAAAAAACTTCCGCTCCACACCTAGCAAGGCAAATCAGCCCAAAATATATGAGCAACCCTCTGCTAGGACACCACCGGGCGCACCACCAAGATATGCCCCACAAATGCGCAAACTCGCCACAACTTCAAGGCAAACAAGAGGTAAAGCAAGGCTAGAGAAGAAATTTTTATCTTATGAAAAAAACAAAAATCATATAGGATTTTTTGCGCCTTATGGTGGGCATAGCTATTTTAGCGATGCAAGCGTATCTAGGGCGCACGAATTTGTAGGAGGAGGCATAGGAGGGATTCAGCGAAATCTAGGACAAAAAGGAATCATAGGTGGCTATCTAGGCTATGAATACTCCTACACTCTAGCAGATGTATATACCCAAAACATAAATCTACAAACCCATAGTGTCCAAGTCGGTGCGACTTATTTTAATTCAAAAGCACTCAAAAGCAAAAGTTTGAGAGAATTTTATTTCAAAGGAATTTTAAGGGGTGATATGAGTGTGCCATTTTTTGAGACAAGCACTTATGCAGGTGCGCTAAAAACACAATCTTTTAACTATGGGTTTGGCACAGATGCAAGGATAGGCACAGCTTTTTATCAAGAAAAAGCCGCTAGCTATATCGCTCCAGAGCTAGGGATAAGCTATGATTTGCTAATATTGCCAAGTTTTCATCTAAATAAAGAATTTATAAACCAAGCAAATGAGGACTACCCCATTCATCTTTGGCATTTTCCGCAGATAAACTTATCTTTGCGAGGAATCAAAAGTTTTGGCAAAAGCGGAAGTTTTAGAATGTTTTGGCTACTTGGTGGTAAGTATAATATCCTAAACACTCAAAAAGCGAGCTTCACCATAGCAAACTTACAAAGCAAAGGCGATATAAATCTGCCACTTGCTTATGCAAATTTGGATTTGAATTTCGTGTGGAGCATACACAAAAACCACGAGCTAACCTTAGGCTATGGCGGAATCTACTTTGTAGGTGGATTTTCTAAGCAATCTTTGCAAGGCTTTTCTAATGCTCTCTCACTCAAATACGGCGCGTGGTTTTAGGCAAAATCCTAAAACATAAAGCCAAACTTGGAAGTGGTTTTTTTAATGGCATTAGCACTAAACAAAAGCACGCAAATTTTGATAGGCAATTTTAGTGGCTCATCACCACGCAACTTGCTATCGCAGGATTGCTACTTGCCTTGATTGAACTTATATAAGTGTTAAATTGCCGCATTTGCAAAATGGATTGTTTTTAACGATTGCATTGCTTATGATTTTTGCACCAAAGCTAATCACTAGATTTCGCGCTTGATTGTATTTCTAGCATTTTTACACCCGCTTTTTTTAATATAGCATTATCCTCCTCACTCCACTGCCCTAGCCCACGCTTTATGGATTCTATCACGCAGTCTATCCCACCTGCAAGAGAAAAAAGCCAATACTTATGATAATACAACCACTCTAGTTGCTTTGCTTTTAGCGCGTCATCATCTTGGGTGTATGTCGCCACGACTTTGGCTATGTCTAGCTCTTGATGAAATATATAGGACTGAATCGCGTCCAAAAAATAGTTGGTAAATTTTAGCTCACTAAAGAGGGATTTTATCCCCTCTAGCTGCTCGCTCAAATCGCTTAATTTATCAAAATCTATCCTATCTAGCTGTCCTTTTTTGTTTAGTTTTTCTACCTTTTCTAGCTCTTTTACAAGTCGCAAAAACAACCTCTCTATGCGCTTTTTTTGCTTTGTGCCGTAGTTGATTATATCTAGGCATTTTTTGTAAGCTAGGATTATATTTTTTTGGCTTATTTTTTGGCTTGGTGGGGTTAGATTTAGGCTAGATTTTGGGCTAGCTTTTATCATTTCGCATACTTTTGCAAAAGGGATTTCTTTTGTGCCGTGTATGCGTGCGCCACCCTCTGTGGAGTTTATCACTTCCATACCTTGCGTGTGGGCTATGTCTTTTTCAAAAAAATGCAAAAATAGCTTCCAAACTTTGCTAGTTTCTACCTCGCCTCCACCGCCGTATTTGGGTATCATTATGCCCTCTTGCTTGTATTGTCTCTCTTTTGTGCCATATATTGCGTCTTGTGAATGTGTGTTTCCATCATTGCCAAAAGCCAAATCCTGCCCGATAAACACGCACCGCTTAAATTTTGCTCCCCTAGCGATTTCATACGCCATATTTGCCGCGCTCATTCCCACACCTAGATAGCCATACTCGTGAAATTCAAAAAGGCTCGTGTAGCCAAATGGACGGAAGCTAAACTGCTTTATTCCATTTGTTATGGCGTTTTTGGTATCGCTATGCACGATAGAAGTAAGCGCAAATATCACGCCCTCTTGGGCAGTCTTTGGTGTATCGGTGTAAAATTTAGCACTTTCTTTTACGCGCTCTAGGCTTATTACGATGTCTGGCTTTATGCCGTGCTTATGTAGGATAGGGAAGCTCGCATCAATGCAAAGCAAAGTCGCATAAGGTGCGATAGATTTTAGCAATGGAAGCTGCTTGTGCAGACTAGGACCTGTGGATATGATGATAGCCGTATCTCTACCGCGTAGTGCGCTATATAGCGCATCGACATTTGGCGAGCGCAGGGCATCAGGTAGGTTTATTATGTGATGGAGGATTCCCACTAGAGAATCTTTTGCGTCATTTCCCACACTCACTACGGCTTGCTCAATAGCTTTGATAAAATAGCCATTTATACGCAAAATATCATCTTGGTATTTTTCATAATAGTTGCACGAAAGTAGCAAATCATAGGTTTTAACAAAGATTCTAGCGTATTTGTTGCTATCAAATAGAGAATCTATGCGGATATAATTTGCCTGCTTAGAGTGGATAATCACTAGTTTTTGGCTTTGCAATTCGCTTGAGAAATCAAGCAAATTTAGCACGATAAAAATCACTTCTAATTCTGGCTCAAATACGACAATGCGCTGTCGTTGTTCATTAAAAAGCAGCTTTAGTAGCACGCCATTTCCAAGCCCATAAATATACAAAAACGGATAATATGAGTAACCTACCAATTCAGTGTTTTTTTGCATTATCTCATCTATGGGTTTGGAGAGATACATAGGGGTTGGATTATTGTGAGTTGGGCTATTGGAAGTGGGGTTATTGGGGGTTAGATTCTCAGAGGCTTGACTATTTAGCACAGAATCATTTTGAGTCGTATTGCTTTGTGTGTGTTTATCCAAAATCTCATTTGGATTTTTACTTGGATTTTTATCTGTGTCGCCTTTATCGATGATATTATAATTAGCAGGGTCGCTATCCATAAACACTTCATATTTTTCATTTGGCTTGCAGTTTGTTAGCGCGCAAAAAAGTGCTGGGTCTATGCTTTGCAAGACGGAGAGATTTTTTGTGAAATTATCTAGTTGCATACTATGCCTTTAAGTGATTTTAGAAGTTTGCTAGGTGGATTATAGGTAATTTAGCAGAGTTTCCACCCTACTTGCTCGCCTGCTCGAAATGGAATAACACACTCTGTGGCAAACTTATCATAATCGCTAGATTTTGCAAAATCATACTCTTTAGTGTGGCTTATTTTTTTGTCGTGCGAACTAGATTTAATATGCACGACATTTGGAATCGCATTTGTAGATTTTTCTAATGTAATGATTTTTGGTGGAAGTGATTCAAAGTGGGATTGTAGCTCATAGATTTTCATCGCATTATCACTCACAAAGGCTTGTAAATTTTGCAAATAATCGTGCGCTTCAAAAAACTCCGCCAACTGCTCCAAAAGACACGGTGCGCTAAAAATCCCTGCTGCGCCTTGCGTGAGCTTGGCATATAAACTATGTGGAGCAGAGTCCGAGCCAAAGCTGACTTTTGGATTTGCACTCAAAGCATATTTTGCCAAAGCCTCCCTATCTATCACGCGCTTTAGCACGGGCTTGCAAAAATAATGAGGCTGCAAACTCCCACCTATAAGTGCGCTAATATCAAGCGTGATATGGTGCAAAGTGAGAGTGGCATAAATGTTGTCAAACTCTTCTAAAAGTGGCAAAGAGCGGTGGTCGCTAAGGTGCTCGATGATGATTTTTAGTCGCGGATAATGCGAAGCGATATAGGCAAAAATCTCGCCAAATTCATATTCCCTCTGCAAAGCCTCTCCTGCGCTCTCCCCGTGTATGCAAAGTATCATACCCAAGTCTTGCGCACAAGCAAAAATATCACGCATTTTTTGACTAAGGATAGATTTTACGCCACTTTCACTCCCTGTGGTAGCACCTTTTGGATAAAGTTTTAGAATCTTATATCCGTTTTTAGCGCATTTTTCTAGCTCATCTAGGCTAAGATTATCGGTGATATATAAAGCCAAAAATGGATAAAAATGTTTGATTGGCGGTTGTGTGTCTTGCTGTGTTTTTTGCGTCTTTTGTGATTGTTTTTGCTGCGTTTTTGAGAGAAAATTTAGCGCGTCTAAAATCCTACCTTTATACGCATTAGCCAAATCTAGCGAATCGATTGGTGGATTTAGATTTGGCATTATCAGTGCGCCTGCAAACCTGCTCGCGCTAAAGTGTAGCATGGATTTTAGCATAGCTTCATCGCGTAAATGCAGGTGCATATCAAGTGGGTTTGTAAGTTTTAAGCGCATATTTCTCCTTGTAAAATTTATGGCTAGATTTTGTGGGTATTTTGGTTTGCTTGCAAGTCCTTAGAAGTAAAATTTAGTGTAGTTTATAAGTGATATGAAATCTAATAAGTGTGCGTTTTTTGGGACGAGGATAGTCTTTGAAAGCAATTCGTATAGTTTTTGTAGAATTGTCATCAAGTAGTTTATATTTGGAGCTACGAATAAGCCTAAGCCCCTCTATATCGCCATTTGGCAATAGATAAAATTCTACGGCATTTTCGCCTTGCTGTCCTAGATAACCCGCAGCTTGTGGGTATTCTAGATAGCTTTGAGTTATGCGAGCGATTTGTCGTAGATTGCTCGTTACGAAGTCTTTTTCCTCACTGCCCAAATCCCCCCATTCTCGTCCATACAGCTCGCTAATAGCACGCGAAGTGGTGCGGTCTCTCGCTTTAGAAGGTTGCTGTGCAGGTTGGCTCATTTGGTTTAGAGATTGATAGGTTTTTTTGGATTCTTGCTTTGGCAGTGGCACTCTTTTGCTTTGTCTTTGCTCTTTATACTCTGCTTCTTGCGTATTTGGTGTGGGTGTAGATGGAGGGGTTGGCGGTGCGCTATCTGGACTTGCAAGAGAGGGTGGAGTCATTCCCTCTTTGTTGTCGTTTTTATCTAGGCTATCCCCGCGCTTTAGAAACAAAATATTTTCTAGCTCGACTTTGTGGAGTTTGGGCTTTTTTAACTGCTCGTTTATAAACCAAACCATCGCTATGATACAGCAATGCAAAACAACAGACAAAAGCAGAGAAACCCAAAATCTATCCTCGCTATTGCTATACCCCACACTAAGAGCTTCTGCTTGTCTCATAGTCTATTCTCATCTTTTGCCACTTTTTAGTGCGTCCCAAAAGTCTTGATTGAAAGAATTTTCATTCCCAATGGTAAGCGACTCTAGTGGAGAGGGCTTTGGTGTGGCTGCTTGAGGAGTGGCACTTCTAGGTTTAGCACTTGGCTTTGGTGCGCCTAGAGAGGAGGATAGCGTAGATGGGGTGGCTATCTTTGAAGCACTTTGAGAAGTGCTTGGTGTGGATTTTAGGCGAGATTGAGTAGATTTTGGCTCGCCTAGTGATTCTAGCACAGAGCCTACCGTGAGTGGTTTTGTAGAGAGGGAAGCTCCACTGCGAGGGATTTTGTCAATCAAAATATTATTTTTCTCGCCCAAAAGCACCATATAAAAATAATCTTTTGTTTCAAAGATTACGACTTTGTTTTTGCTATCAATCTGGCTTTGAGAAACGACTTTTAGCGAAGCATTTGCACTGCCACTTCTGCGGATAATATAGCGCAGTAGCACCAAAAGCGCAATCACAAAAGCAAACACAGCTAGATATAGTGCGTAATCGCTTGCATTAAATTCCGCACCTTGTGCGATAGCAGCCCAATTAAACAAATTATCATCTTGAGCGTTTTTGGCATTTTGAGAATTTGCTTGACTTGATTTCGCACTAGGTTGTAATGCAGAATCAAGCCCTATATCTGTCCTTGTTTGTGTGTTTTGCGCTGTGTAGGCAAATGGATTTGCACCATTTGGAGAATCACTAGAGATTTGGGAAATCTTATTAGAAATCTTTGAAGCCTGCAAATCACTAAAAACTTCCTCTATGGGAGTGGCTTTTAGCGTGGGGGTGGTGGATAGCAAAGAATCTAGCACTTGAGAATCTGCCGCATAAAAGCTAAGTCTAAGCGTGCTTTTGTCTTTGGAAATACTTGGCTTTAGATAGTAGCGTTTGCGACCTTTTGCGTTTATGTAGAGATTGTTATTGTGCGGGATAATCTCTAGCTTAGAAATAGGCGAATTAGCAAAAGATTTGCTCCACTTCTCTTGCAAGTCGCTCATCTGCGATAGTAGCACTCCCCACTTCGCCCCTAAAGCTAGAATCTAATAGCAACAAAACATCAAGCCTATCTTGTGCCGAGTCGGGATACGCTTGGATTTGCTTTACGATTGAGAGATTTTGTGAGGTTTTGGAATCAGCAAAGACGAAGGATAAAAAAAGCGCGTTTAATGCAAACACAAATAGTGCAAAAAACAAAAAAGCGCAAACTGCGCCACCAAAAACACTGCCAAAAAAACCAAAAAAAGCTAGTCGCGCTCTTTTGAAACGCCAAAAATCATCAAAAAAGTTATGAAAAATTTTGTTGAAGTTATTTTGCCTAGGTAGCATCTTTCCCCTTTTATTTGCTTTTTGTAGGGCTTATTCGTAAGGACTTGTCCTAGCGATATAGTAGATTATCGCATTGGAATCTAGGATTTCATTTAGGCGAATCGCTAGACTTCTTTCATACACCATTACTTCGCCTTTGCCTACTATTCTGCCATTTACAAATACATCTATACTCTCTCCTGCTGGCTTTTGCAAATCAATGATTGAGCCTTTTTCAAACTTTAGTATTTCTGCAAGCGGAATCTTAGTAGAGCCCAAATCAGCAGTAAAAACCACACCCATATCAAGCAACCCCTCATAGTCCTCCATCATCTCCTCGAGATATGTAGCAAGCTCAATTTCCTCTGGGGTGTGGGTGCGCTTCCTATCAAGGATAGATTTTTGCTCTTTTGCCATTTTTGTCCTTAGCAGTTTTGTTTAGCTCATTTTAAGTTTTGTATTTGCGTGATTTTGTGGAATTGCAGATTTTCGCTAGTGCCTAGTCTTTGTTTCGCACAAAGATACTACAATGTCCGCCACCTTTTAGGCGAAAATGCAAGCCGTGATTGTAGTTTTTTATCACTCGCACACCGAGATATTGCGGTGTGGATATAGTGAAATTTTGGTTTTTATTTTGTGCTAGGACTTTTGCGTGTCCCACCACAAGGTTTGCAAGCTCTTTTGCCATATCTTCTAGTGCTTCTAAGCTAGGATTTTCCTCGCCCAAAAAATTCTCACACATAAAGTGCAAAAACTTCTTATTAAACACAAGATAGACTTCTAGCTCACGCTGCCTGCTAAAAGTATCTATCGAGGCTAGATACCCTCTTTTCACGGGGATTATGGATTCTTGTGGGGAGACTCCGATAGAGTTGTTGATGACTTCAAAAAAGCTCTCTTTGATGATTTCCATTGTGTCCTGTCCTTTTGTGTCATAAGTAGCTTAATTTAGCACTAGATTGCTTCTCTTAAGCGCAAAATATGCTTGTCATTATATCATTATTAGGCTACTTGCAATGCCTTTTTGCAAAATTTCGCACAAAATTTGGACAAAATTTATGCAAAATCCAATGCAAAAACAACATAACAAAAATCCACACGAAAATCAAACATAAAACCTAAAGAAAATCTTCACAAACACGCCAAACTACACACAAAATCCATAAATAAAACCTAGCAATATTTGTGCCTTTTTGGGTTTTAGCCACATATAGCGTGCAAGATTCTATACATAAAAAATCGCTAATATTTTGCGAGGTTTAGTAATTTATATACCGAAAACTCATCAAAATTCATCGCCTCTATGCAGGCTTAAAATTGCTTTTACTTAGGCAAAATTCTTGCAAAAAGCACTGCTGACATAGTGGCTTTACTGCTTTGCAAATGTATCTACCAAATAGCACAAATGCTTGGTGTAGCGTGGCTAGGTTGTCCCTAAAAGCGTTTGTCAAGTCCGCTTCGGTATCTAGCGGGCTTTTTGCATTGCTTAATCCTAATCTATGGGCTACGCGGAAGCAGTGCGTATCTACCGCCATTACATTTGCTTCTTGGCTTTCTATCAGCACGACATTTGCAGTTTTTTGCCCCACACCTGCGAGAGATTTTAGTTCCTCTTGTGTGGTTGGGATTTCCCCGCCAAATCTTTCCATTACTTGCGTTGCCATTTTGATTAGGTTTGTAGCTTTGTTGTTAAAAAACGAAACAGATTTTATAATTTCTTTTAGCTCATCAATGTTTGCTTGAGAGAGTGCAGCAGGTGTGGGATAGCTAGCAAAAAGTGCAGGTGTAACGATATTTACGCGCTTATCAGTGCATTGGGCAGAGAGCATCACACATACTAGAAGCTGATATGTGTTTGCATAGACTAGCTCGGTTTTTGCATTTGGGTAGTGGGACAAGAAGCGGGACTTGATAGTAGCAATGTCGCTAGGCTTTATGGTGGTTTTTGATTTGTTGGATTGTGGCTTTTTGGATTGCAACTTTTTAGATTGTATGGGGGATTTTGGGTTTGCTAGTTTTTTGCTTGATTTGGATAAGGCGCACATTTTTGCCCTTTTGCTAGATTTTACAAATCTTTTAGATTGTTCTTTAAAAGATTTTGCAAAATCATATCACAAAAATCTATCTAGCTAAAAACTTCTAGCGATGAATGGGCTCGACAAAAATCAGCTTTGCTTCCTCACCGCGCAGTGCGACAAGCGTTTGGTTTACTTGTATAGATAGTGTGGCTTTATTTGGCGCAGCACATAGTATCGTGCAGAGCGCACCACGCACGACACCAAAAGAAGCAAGCCTCTCTTTGATAGCTTGGTTTGTGAAATGGATAGAAGTGATTTTGTAGCAGTGATTTGGCTTACACTCATCAAGTGTGATTGCATTTAGGATAGCTGTATCAGGTGTGGCTGTCCCTAGTGTATCTAGTGCATTTGCTGTGTTTGAAGTCATTTTACCCTCTTTGCTTTTTAGGTTTTTTGTAAATTTTATAGCTTGGGAGTGTAGCATTTATTTTCAAATAAAATCAAAAAAACCCAAACTTTTATCATAATTTTTATCATTATGCGTTTAGACAAAAATGCTAATATCACTCATAAATATTTTCAAATTATGAAAATATACACAAAAAAAAATAGACAAAAGTCTAAAATAAGGAAATGAAAAATGTCTGCTTATGGTTTTAAAAATAGTTTCAAAACTTCCTTGCCAAAAGTGCCTACTCTATTTGCCCTAGTGGCTTTTAGCCATTTTTGCTTAGGTGCTAATCCGCTAGATTCTATCTCACAAAATCCTACCCTACAAGATAATACCCCACAAGATAACATCGCACAAGATTCTACAACCACAGATTCTACTCCCATAGATTCCACCTTGATAGAGTCTGCAGACTCGCAAGATTTTGCAGACTCTATCATTTCGCGCGTGCAGTCCGCACAAGATTCACAAGCCTTGCAACCCTCACAACCCCCCATAATCACTCAAATCCTAAACCGCACACAATTCTATGGACACATTGGCACATTTGGTAAATCCACCTTTGGCAAGCACAGAGATTCTTACCTCACGCTACACTTCGCTGCAAATCTCTCTTATGATTTCTATGCCAAAAATGACCATTTGCTAAACGCCACCATAGGCATTTGGGGGGCTACTTCACTTTTAGGTGGCGCACTACGACACAACGCACACGAATATCTTGGCAACCATATCGGCGATGAAGTCGGTAATGATTGGAACAGTAACAACGCGTTTTTGCGCTACTCATATAGGGGCTTTAGCGTGCAAGCAGGGAGGTTTGATGCGCTAGTGGACTGGGTAGGGGAGCATATGCAAGGAGCGCATATCGCCTATGATTTTAAATACGGCGAAATCTATGGTGCGTGGGTAAATGAATACGCCCACTCAAGTCGCGAAGAGACAAGCAATTTTGTGGAATTCAAAGAGCTATATTATGGAGGAAATGAATTTGTGCTAGGTGTGAAACTTGGGCGCGGAGGATACCGCTTAGGCGATATATATGCCTACTATCTTACAGATTTTTTCTATATGCTTGGGGCTAAGATTTCCCAAGATATTGCGCTTGGTAGCTCGCCCTTTAGCCTAAATATTTTAGCACACGGCAACTATCTCTCCTCACAGCGCAAAGGCTGGGCAATCGGCTCTATGGTTGAATCTAGGAAACTAGGCGATACTTATCTCATTACCTTGCAGCCAAGCATAAGCTATGAGCGAGCTAGAGTGGCATACAAACTAGGCATAGGATATGCTCGCACAGGAGCAAATGACTTCCTCCAAGCGCATATGGGAGGAAATCTATACATATTTGAAGCAGAAGATGAAACACCATTTATGTATAATGTCATCGCGCCCGGTGGCTATCATAATGGCACTCAACAAACAAATATGTTTCAAGGAAATACTGATTCTTGGTGGGGGTTTGGTGCGCTAAAGATAAATCCTGTGGTTTTTAGCTTCACGGCACGACATTCCAAAGGCACAGAAAAACGAAGTCTAGGAGGCGAGCAGCTCCAAATCGCACTTGGATTTGGCTG
>SAMEA104315421__coassemble_1459_pt1 | contig 11756 bp, 10 predicted proteins | sample SAMEA104315421__metabat2_high_PE_034 | metagenome-assembled genome bin SAMEA104315421 (sample SAMEA104315421) | gut metagenome | biome: Monkey gut; feature: monkey-associated habitat; material: faeces | place: China | collected 2013 | reverse complement strand
GCGGAATTTCACGCACAAACTGCCGTAGAAGCCGCACTAAGTTTGCATAACGAAGTCAAGGATAGATTGAGCGAGATTGATAAAATCATCATCACCACTCAAGAATCTGGACACCGAATCATCAACAAAGTAGGCGAGCTAGCAAACCCCGCTGATAGAGACCACTGCATACAATATATGGTTGCCGTGCCGCTTATCTTTGGGCGACTTATGGCTGATGACTATGAAGATACCGTAGCGAGTGATAAGCGAATCGATGAATTGCGCGCAAAAATGGTGGTAGAAGTCGATGACCGCTACACACGCGAGTATTTGGAAGCTGATAAGCGCAGTATCGCAAATGCTGTGCAGGTGGTTTTCAAAGACGGCTCTAGCACGCAAAAAGTCGAGGTAGAATACCCAATCGGGCATAAGCGCAGACGCAAAGAGGGAATCCCCGTGCTTGAAGCGAAATTTAGGACAAATCTAGCGACTAGATTTTCACCAAAGCAGTGCGAGAGGATTTTAGGTGCGTTTGAAAATGATAAAACCCTGCTTAATATGAACTTTAATGAATTTAGCGATTTGTTTGTGTTGTAAGTTGGGCACTTGGTGTGAGAATCCTAAGAATCTCAATAATCCCAACTAATGCGCGGGGTGTGAAATATTGGCGTGAGAATCTAATCGCCCCGCGCGAAATATAATCGTTTCGTGTGAGAATCTCAAAACCACCGTGCAGGGAACCCCTAGCGCGGTGCTTAAAAATCATTTCAAATGAAAATATATGGATATTTCACTCCTTTAGCCAAAAATTAGTCAAAACGCATTACAATTACAGGACTATTCTTTTAGCAAAAGGACAAATTTTAATGAGAAATTTTATGAGCGACTTTGCAAGCTATACAAACCATAGATTTATAGCAGATTCCCACACTCCGCTTTTATTGAATAAGATATATATATATATATCGTAAAAATTCCTTACCTTACCTACTAGGACATACTTTATTTTTTATAAACCGCGTTATTTCACGCGATTTGGACGGTTTTAATCCCTTAAACTACACTCCTGCAAGTTGTGATTCTATCAATAGCGCAAGGGCAAGCTATGTGCGCTAATTACAACGAAGAAAAATACAAAATTTTATACACGGCGTATGCTGATGAAATTCGCAATTTATGGCAACGGTCGGTATTTCTTGGCGCGTTTATGTCATTGGCTTGGGGTGGCTATGGAGCGTTGCAACTAAAACTCATTGATAATGCAAGCAAAATTCCTGTTACTCATCACTGCGCTTCACTTGGACTTTGCGCTGTGATTATCGTGCTATCCTTGCTCTGGGTAGCTATGGCAAAGGGCTCAAAATTTGTGCAAGAAGCGCACGAGGAGCATATAAAAAATCTAAATTATGATTTGCTAGACCAAACCGATACACAAACAAACAAACCCAAAAGATTATTTTGTGATTTGGACTACTACCAAGCAAAACTTGAAAAGAAAAATAAACTCTCATTTTGGAATCCTCTTGGGATATATCGCTTCTCACCTAGCAAAATCAATATCGCTTTAGGGTGGGTTAGCTTTATAGTCAGTTTTGTTTTGCTTAATGTGCATTTGCTTATTGTGGCAGATACAGCAAATAGGATTAAACAACACTTTCATAGCCTTATTTTATGGATAACTCAATATGCGCAATGTGAAAATGCCTTTTTGATTTTTATATGTCTATGTCCTTTTATTTTTGTGGGGTTTGTAACCCTACTTATACGCTTCACACTTAAATCCAATTTAGGAGGTGGAGCGGGTAGAAAATAAGCAATGTAATTTAGAAAAATGGTTTGATACGGCGTGTGCGAAAGCACTTTAGATAATAAAAAACCTAGAGTAAAAAGGAGTAAAAATGGCAAGGTATACTTGTAAATGGTGTGGCTCTAGCAGTCGTGAGTTATTGTACCTAACGAACGGTAGATGCTCGCGTAACCCACATACAAAACAACACGAACCTATGAATGCGACAGAAGAACTTAGTAGGTATTCTTGCAAATGGTGTGGCACTAGCAGTTCAAATCCACTTAGTTTGACTTGCGGACAATGCAGAAACAGCCCACACCCAAATAAAGCCCACGAGCTTTTAGGCTAGATACTTTAAAGCAAGGGAGGAAAATCCCTTGCCTAGTGGCAAAACGCCATTGTGAGATTTACAGACATTGCGAGGGATTGACACAAAGAGATATCGCAGAAGTCAATGCGTGCGTAAAAGAGATTTTATAAACGCTTTGCGTATGGTTTGTGTGGAGAAAACCTAGCGTAAAGTATAAAATCACTCGCTAGCGTTTTTCATTTGTTAGTGAGAATCTTAGATTTTAAGTTGGGCTGGTAGAATCATTGGCTTAGAAAATATTTTATAAACACTTCAATACTTTCTCATAAAAAATATTCAAATTCACATAAAAATTTGGCGTGGAAAGAAAATCTGTAAAAAAATACATTGAAAAAGACTTAGCGACTATGTGCTTTAGGAAGTGGTTTTGTAAAAGAAATTGTAAAAAAGAATAGATGAGGTTTTGCAAGAAAAATAAAAGACGACAAGAAAATAAATGGTAGCAAGAAAAATAGTGGCAAAAAAATGGTGGAGTGTAGGGGGTTCGAACCCCTGACCTCAACGCTGCCAGCGTTGCGCTCTCCCAACTGAGCTAACACCCCTTTTAAACTTGACACTCAAGCTAAAAACTATGCCAAAATCTTATAAAATCTAAAAACCAAAATCCTACCAAAAAATCCTTGAAAAATCCCTAAAATCAGCAAAAAAACTCCAAATACTCCCCAAATATTTCACAAACACTTTTCAAACTTTTTGAGATATAGCAATTTGCCAAAAATCATTCAGCGGTTTTGATAAACGCATTTAAAATAAACATTTGCCCCTACAGAATAGATTTTGATGTAAGTTTGTGGGTTTTAAATCAAGCATTATTTAGGGTAAAAACTTTTTTTGAAATTTTATATGCACTCTTATTATGATGCTATTTTTGAGAATTTATAAGAATTAAGCGCATTTTTATTTTATTATTATTTTTTTGTATTATAATGCGGATTTTTTATTTAAGCGAAATAAAAACCGCTTTTAATAAAAAATAAAATCTACCCGCAAAAAATCTTACAAAAAGGAACAAAAATGAAACGACATACTTGTTTTAGTGCGACTTTGGCTACTATGCTACTATCTCAAAGTGCTATTTCAGTAGAGCTAAATGCAAACAACGAGAGAGAGAGAGAGAGAGAGTAATACTAGCGCAAACTAGCCTAGAATCAAAAGAGCCACAAAGTGTAAAATCTATGGATAAAATAGATTCTGCGCTAGATACCACAAACACCACAAACGCCACAACTTCTACAAACACCACAATTACCACAAATCCTGCAAACAATTCGCAGGATTTATCTCCTCAAAGCACTTCAAACAATCACTCTAGCCAAAGCACACAAGATAATTTAGACACCCAAGCAAACTATAAAAACTTAGAAGCAAAAGATTTGGGCAAAGTAAGTGCTAGCGCACCAAAGCGGCAAATGAATAGAGAAAATGCTATCTTTATCGATAAGGAGGACTTAGCAAACAAGGGATATGCAGACTTAGAGCAAGCCCTATCACACCAAGCATCTATCACGCTTGCACCTAGCGCAAATGGACAAAGGCAAATCGACATTAGAGGGCAGGGCTTAGATGCAATCAAATCTGTAAAAACATATATAAATGGCGTGCCAATCAATATAAACGACACGGGCTATGGCGCAAGTCGCAATGGCTTTTCGCTAAATGGGGCAAATCCATTTAATCTCATAGACATTAACGACATAGAATCCATAGAAGTGCTTGCAGGAGGCGGCTCTGTGCTATATGGTAGTGGCACACGCGGTGGCGTGGTAAATATCATCACCAAAAAGCCTAGCAAAAATTACGGTAGGGTTAGCTTAGAGGGAGTGGCATATCAAGCAAAAGAAGCTCTAAGTGGCAAAGCAAGTGTAGGTGGAGGATATAATATCAAAGACAAAGCATTTATAAGTGCAAATGTATCTTATGCCTACAAAAATGGCTTGCGTCCTAGAGAATACACGAAAAATGCCTATGCTTCCTTGCAAGCCTCATACCAAATCAGCGAAAAACACAAGCTAGATTTTAGTGCGAACTATGCAAAATCTTATCAATTTTTTGCAGGCTATAATAATAAATTTATAAACGGCACACAAGAAAAATCTATATCTGCAATGAAGCAAGAACGATATAGCACGCCCACGCAAGCTACTTTAAATGGCGTTGTTATGCAGGATTTGGTGCAGGCTTCTTTGAAATACAGCGCAGATTTTAGTCAGCATTTGGGCTTTAGTGCGCTTGGATTTTATTCATTTAGTGATTTTGCTTTCCCAGATATTGCAGGCGACCCAACGATTGCAAATGCAAATATCACAGGCACAAATAGCAATCACAACGCAGGTGTATTTCTAAAGCTAAAACACAGCACCAAAAATAATAAACTCTATGTAGGGCTAGATAATAATGTCGAAATCAGTAGCGCAAATAGTGGAAGTAGTGATAAGCGCAAGGGGGTGAGATATAGTGGTGGAGTGTATTTGCTAGATTCGTTTATGCCGAGTAAATATTTCTCACTCATAGGTGGTGCAAGAGGGGAGGTGGTGTATTATGATGTGGATAGAACTGCGGTTACAAGTTTTGCTAATCCTCCTACCAACATTGTAAGTAGTGTAGGCTCACGCCAAGATGTAAAAGCAAACTATGCAGCTGAAATCACTCCAGCATTTCACTATGGCGAGGCAGGAGAAGTGTATGCCAAAGGCGAGATAGGGTTTATAAGCCCTAGTGTTGCACAGATTATAAACGCGATTAGCGCAAGTAACACTTCAAAAGAATTTGCAAAATCAAACATTAAGCCAGAGCAGTATTTCACGGGCGAGATAGGGTGGAGAGATGAGTTTTTGTTTTCTAACTTTTCTGCGAGTGCGTATTATACACACTCTTTTAATGAAATCCGCTATATCTATCAAACTGCTGTAAGAAACTTTTTTAACCTTGGCGAGACGCAACGATTTGGCTTTGAGTTTGTAGGCAAGCAGCGACTTTTTGATAAGATTTTGAGCCTGCAAGAATCGATAAATTTTAACTACTCAAATGTGCTAAAGGGGAGAGATGAAACTGCTGCATTTAATAATAATGCCATAGGGGCTAGCGATGCAAGCCAAGAGGGCAAGCAAATCCCTTATGTGCCCATAGTCAAGGTGAGTTTGCTAGCAAATGTGCAAGCCATAAAAGTAGGCAAGCATTCTCTAAATATTTTTTATAACAACAGCTACTATGGACAACAAGTAGATAACAACTACGCGCTAATGAATCGTGGCGGATATGTGCTGGGGGATATAGGATTTACTTATGCCTATAATGGATTTAGCATAAGTGCGGGCGTGCGAAATGTGTATGATAGCTTTTATGTCGCTTATCAAAGTAGCTCTAGCTCCGCTAGAGGACAAACAACTAGGACTTATCTAGCAGGCGAAGGGAGAAGCTACTATATCGCAGGTAAGTGGGAGTTTTAAGCCAAGCTAAGCAATAATTTTAAAAGGTGTAGGCAGGTAAAGTGCGTAAAAAAATCAAAGCGTAAAAAAGCTAAGTAAAAATGAGTTGTAAAAAATCTAAAAGCTATTTTTTAAGATTTTGCTACGCATTTTTTGCTAGCAAAACCTTTTTTGCAAAAACTTTTGTAAAAAAAGCAAAATCTAGTTTTGCTTAAAAAATATCACTATCTATACGCATTTCTAAACACTTCTAGAACGGATTTTATGCAGTATTTTATGTTTTTTTTGCTCATCGCTTGATGAAGTGGGAGGGAGATTTCGGCTTCATACCACCACCTTGCTTTGTGCCTTGCTTTGTGTTCCGCTTGGCTTTTTGCTTGGTGTTTTTTTGCTTGTCTATCTAGCATACAATCCCTAAAAAGCTCATAATCAAAAATCGGCTTATAGTGCACCTGCACACCTAGCCCCCTTGCTTGCAATGCTTTAAAAATCGCTTCTTTGTGTGGGATTAGATTATTTGACAATAAGATAGGGTAGAGATGATTTGTGCTTTTGATATTTGGAGGATTTTGCGCGTGAGTGGGGGCAAAGTATTCTTTTTTTGGATTTTCACAAAAAGCCTCATCATAAATTTTAGCGATTTTTTCCCGCTTGGCTAGAAACTCATCGATTTTTTCTAGCTGTGATAGCCCTAGCGCAGCCTGCAATTCGTTTAAGCGGAAATTAAACCCAAAATCTTGCACTTCACTATCCCAAAGCGAAATCTTGCTAAGCCCGTGTGAGCGCAAAAGTTTTGCTCTCACATAGATAGATTTATCATTTGTGATAATCGCTCCGCCCTCTGCGGTTGTGATAGGCTTTATGGCGTGGAAGCTAAAAATACTCACATCTGCAAAAGTGCCGATTTTGCGTCCATCTAGCTCGCCACCAAAGGCGTGTGAGCTATCAGAGACAAAGGCTAGATTGTGTGCTTTGGCAAGGGACTTTATGGACTTTGCTTCCACACTTTTGCCTGCGAAATCCACACTTACGATTCCTGCAATATTTTGCGCTTTTGAGTTATTGCTTGCGGTGTTTGTGATTTTTGTTGTTAGCAGGGATTTTATGGATTCTACACTTATGTTGCCATCGTCTAAAATATCAGCAAATATGGGCTTGCACCCGCACGCAAGTAGCATATTTGCCGTAGCCACAAAGCTATTTGGCGTGGTTATCACACTTTGCCCTTGCTTAAAAACGCAACGATACGCACAATACAGTGCGGAAGTCGCAGAATTAAAGCAAAGTGCATATTTTGCCCCTATGTATTTGGCGATTTTTTTTTCAAACTCTTCGCATAGCTCGCCCTGTGTCAAAAGCGGGGATTTTAGTGCGGATTTTACACGCTTTATGTCGCGCTTATCAATTAGCTGTGTGCTGTATGGTAGAAATATGTTGTTTTTTTGGTTTGGCATTTTTTCTCACTTGTGTTTTTGTCTAAAATATGTGGTTTGTTTATTGTTGCAAGCCATTTTGCCTTATAGTTTCATAGAGTGCTATGCCTACGGTTGTGGCGAGATTTAGGCTTCGTGCTTTTGGCGACATAGGGATTTTGAAAGTTTTTTCTTCATTGTCTTGCAAAATCACTTCATCGATTCCAGCATCTTCTCTACCGAAATACAAAAAGCATTCCTTTTGGAATCGTGCTTCATAAAAAATCTTTTTTGCCTTTGTGCTGAAAAAATAATGACTGCAATCAAGCGGGTAGCATTCCCAAAAATCCTCCACACAATCCCACTCTTTTAAGTCCAAATGCTCCCAATAGTCCATTCCCGCGCGTTTTAGGTATTTATCATCTAGGTGGAATCCTAGCGGGTGGATAAGGTGTAGCTTGGCTTGCGCTGCTGCGCAAAGTCTGCCGATATTCCCTGTGTTTTGGGGGATTCTAGGCTGAAGTAAGATAATGTGTGTCATTTTAGCACTTAAAAAGATAAAGATGATAAAAAGAAAAAAGCAGAATCAAAAGGCGTAAAACATAAAAAAAGCATTTGGGCTAGCTAACCCAAATGCTTAAAAATGCAACGCTTAAAGTGTCAAAGTCAAACACGCAAAATCTTAAGCAAAATCGTTTAAGATTTTGGCACTTGTGGCTTAAAAGCTACTGTGCGTTTGGCTCTTGGCTTTTTGCTTTTTCGCCATCGATTAGCTCATCAACGGTTTGAGCTAGCTTTTTGGCAGCGGCTTGATTTACGCCTTTTGCTTTTTGTAGATTTTCTTCTAAAAGTCGTGTGTCAAGTTTTTCGATTTTGATAAGCACATATAGATTTCCTGTTTTGCTTACCCATTTATTTACCACGCGAGAGCCAGCTAGGGACTCATTTACGCTTTGGCGTATGGCTTGGACTGCTTCTTGATTTACGCTGTCTTCGCCACTTGTGGTTAGCTCTCTATACTTGCTTTCTACTTGGGTGTTGATTTGCCCTGCGAGCTTTGTCCTAGCAGCTGCTTCTGCTTGGGTAGTGGCAAAGCCAATGTTGTTGTTTTTGATTTTGGCACTGCCTGTGGCGGCAAGTAGCCCAGAATCGCTTGTAACCCAATCAGGTGCGCCATCAAATTCTGCTGCCACGCCCGCATCGTTTTTTATCCCTTGTAGTCCGCCTTTGTCGCCACAGCCCACAAAGCCTAGCAACGCGATAAATCCAAACACTAGCCCAATAACTAGGTTAGCTGACATTTTTACTACATTCCTCATTTTGAATCCTTTATTTTGGAATAAGCCCGCATTATATCCTTTAAAAGATTAACGATTTCTAAAAAACGATATAATGCGCTTAAAATAACCTTATATAAGGTTTTTTCCATTTTATGCACTTTGTTTGTGCAAACTTGGCAAGCCTAAAATTGATAAGCCCTAAGAAAAATCAACAAAAAGGATAATGATGCACAAAAAAGATTCTGCTAGCAAAAATCCACAGATGAAATCTTTGGCAAAAGCCCCCACAGATTTGCCCTCAAACACAAAATCTACCAAAAACTTGGGTGCGAAAAAGCGCGTTTTTTCGGGTATACAGCCCACAGGAGAGATTCATCTAGGGAATTATTTGGGTGCGGTAAAAAATTGGGTAGATTCCCAAGATGAGTATGAAAATATCTTTTTTATTGCCAATTCTCACTCTATCACGATGCCTCATAGCCCAAAAGAGCTAGAATCTAGCACTTATAAACTAGCTGCGATGCTCCTAGCCTGTGGAATAGATACGCAAAAATCCGCACTTTTTGTCCAAAGCGCGATTGATTATCACCCTGCGCTAGCGTGGATTTTGGATTGTAATATTTCTATGGGCGATATGGGGCGAATGACGCAGTTTAAAGACAAAAGTGCAAAATCTAGTGCGCAAAAAGCAAGCGTTGGGCTTTTTAATTACCCTGCGCTTATGGCGGCAGATATTTTGCTCTATGAGGTGGATTTCGTCCCTGTGGGGCAAGACCAAAAGCAGCATTTAGAGCTTACGCGCAATGTCGCGCAAAAATTTAATCGCGACTATGGCGAGTGCTTCAAAATCCCAAATCCACTTATCCAAAAAGTCGGCGCAAAAATAATGGGACTTGATAATCCTCAAATAAAAATGAGCAAATCCCAAAAGGGCGAAAATCACGCAATATTTTTGCTTGATAGTCCTGAAGTCATCACGCGCAAAATCAAAAAAGCTACGACAGATTCTGCGCGTGAAATCGTGTTTGATGAGAATCGCTTGGGGCTTTATAATTTGCTATGTATGTATGAGATTTTTAGCGCACAAAGTAGAGAGGCGATAGAAGCGGAGTTTGCAGACAAGGGCTATGGCGAGCTAAAGTCTAGGCTAGGAGATTTGCTAGTAGAGTCTTTGCGTCCTATTAGGGAAAAATATGATGAAATAATGCGAGAAAAGGGCTATATAAAGCAGGTTTTGGAATCTAGCGCGGACAAAGTCCGCCCCATAGCCAAAGCCACTTATGAGAGGGCAAAAAACCTTATAGGGCTTGTGTGAAAATGTATAAACAATAGTCTTGCTAGAATGTAGCTTTTTTGGTTTTTGTGTGGGGATTTTGGCAAGATTGTTGCTTTAGACTATAAATCAAAAATACTCTAAAAAGGCGCACGCTTATGGATACGCAAAATATACAAAACACTTCGCAAGAAACTCACAAGAGCACTTCTAGCACCTCTAGTGATAGCCAACTAGCTGTATCTATCGCTCGTAGGGCAATGAAAATCGTGATATTTATCGGTATGGCTTCAGTGGTGCTACTAATGATAAATATCTATATACTTCTAAACCAAATCACTGCCACTGCGCAAATAAGCCGAGAGATAAAAACAATAAAGCAAGTGCTAGGAAATCCATCTAATGAAGACTTTGGCGTGGAATCTAGCCAAATGCCAAATCAAAACCAAATCAACACTAAATAAGTAATGTCAAATGAAATCCGCAGAAAATCAACAAAAGCGCGTATTCATCATTCACGGATTTGACGCGCTCCCGCGTAAGCATTGGTTTGTGTGGCTAAGAGAGCAAGTAGAAAATCTAGGAGCAAGGGCGGAGATTTTGGCTATGCCAAATCCACAAATGCCAACCCTATCACAATGGCTAGAGTGCATAAAGGACAATGTAGGAGTAGCAGATACAAATACCTTTTTTGTCGCTCATAGTTTGGGGACGATTACCACACTGCGCTATGTCCAAACGCTAAAAAAAGATTCACAAAAACTCGGTGGAATCCTGCTTGTGTCGGGTTTTTGCGCTCCGCTTCCCTCACTTCCACAGCTAGATAGCTTCACAAGTGGCGAGCTAGATTATGGTAGTATCATCTCTACTGCTCACTCTCGTATCATCATCGCTGCAAAAGATGATGAAATCGTGCCTTGTGAGCTAAGCCAAAATCTAGCCCAAAATATTGAAGCGACATTTGTGTGTGAGCCAAAAGGAGGGCATTTTATGCAAAGCGATGGGTTTGATACTTTTGAGCTTGGATTTTTTCTATTGCGTATGCAACTAGAATTCTAGACATTCTAAACACGCAAATTCTAAGCTGCATTCTAGCCACACTTCAACACAGTGTATGCTTACTTTAGCGATAATACAAACTCACCTTTAGCAAAACTTACAAGCACTTCGCCACCTTTATCTAGCTTACCACTAATGATAATCTCGCTTAAATTTGCCTTTATCTCACTATCAATCATCTTTTTTATCTCTCGCGCACCTAGTGCGCTCTCGCCACTGCTCTCACTTAGGCGATTTAGCGCACTAGAATCAAGCGTGATTTTTATCCCGCGACTCTTTAGAGACTCGTTTATATCGCTAAATATTTTTTGTGCTATTTTTCTAAATTCTGCTTTGCTAAGTGGATTGAAGTGAATCGCCCCATCAAGCCTGCCTCGAAACTCGGGGCTAAAAATATCTTTTAGCGCACCGCTTATGCGAGCGGAATTATCCGCACCAAACCCAATAGCATTGCCCTCTTTGCTCCCTGCATTTGAAGTGAGAATCAAAATAGAGTTATTAAACCGCGCGATATTGCCCATATTGTCCGTAAGAGTTGCATTGTCCATCACTTGTAATAGGATATTATAAATATCGCTATGTGCTTTTTCGATTTCATCTAGGACAAGGACACAATGCGGATTTTTGCGGATTTTATCTACGAGGATTCCGCCATTTTCATAGCCCACATATCCTGCTGGCGCACCGATGAGGGTGGCTACGCTGTGGGCTTGAGAATACTCGCTCATATCAAATCGCACAAATGCCATTCCTAAATGCGTGGCTAGCTCTTTTGCTAGCTCTGTTTTGCCCACACCACTAGGACCGCTAAAAAGAAAGCTGCCTATGGGGTGGTTTGGCTCTTTTAGGTTTGCTTTGGCGATTTTGATGGCGCGGACTACTTTGTCTATGGCTTCATCTTGGGCATAAATGCGCTTTTTTAGTCGCTTATCAAGGCTTTTTAGGGCGTTGCGCTCATCTGCATTTACTTGGGATTTGGGGATATGATAGGTTTTGCTTACTACCTCTTCGACATCTTTTTTGGTAACGATTATGGTGGGTTTTGCAGGGTGCTTGGGGGTTTTTGATTTGATAGTTTGTGTTAGCTTTGTAGATTCTTTTAGTCCCACAACTTTGGTATTTGTGATTTTGGTGTTTGTGGTGTTTGTAGTTTGGGCTTGTAAGTT
>SAMEA104315421__coassemble_1446_pt1 | contig 11891 bp, 10 predicted proteins | sample SAMEA104315421__metabat2_high_PE_034 | metagenome-assembled genome bin SAMEA104315421 (sample SAMEA104315421) | gut metagenome | biome: Monkey gut; feature: monkey-associated habitat; material: faeces | place: China | collected 2013 | reverse complement strand
ACAATTGTAATTCAGGTTGGTGCTGATAAAGTTAAGTTTGAAATGATGAGATGGGCAGTTTCTTCCGTTACGAAAGAATCCAGCAGACGTGGAACGGTAGATACTTTCGAGGAAGATGATGAACCGAAGAAGGTTATGCCGAAGAAGCTTAGAAAGTCTTCTGACGTGGAAGAAGCAGAGCAGAAAGAAGCAGAAGCGGAAACTAAAACAGAAGAAGCTAAATAAGGCTTTTTTAGATTTTATTCCGTCTTGCCTAGCTTAGAGTCTTAGATTCTAAGCTAGGTTTTTTTATGCCCTTTTTAGGGGTTTTACTTCTTTAGTTCTCTCTTGCTTTTCACTTCTTATTTTTTCTTTTCTTTAATTTCTTTTCTTGGATTTTTTAGCAGAGATTTCGCGTTTCCACGCTTGACAAAAAAAAAAAAAAACGGGCAAAATCACATAACAAAACTTCTAAATAAAGGATATGTGATGCCTAAAAATGCCAAATTTTACTCTCTACTTTGTGTAGGGCTTCTAAGTGCGCTCACTCTCACAAAAGCAGAAAATCTAGACGCAGAAATCCAGCGACTAGAGAAGCAAAAAAAGATTTTGGAGCTAAAAAGGCAAAATCATCAACTCCAAAAAGAGCTAGATAGGACAAACTCGCCAAGCAACTATCAAAACAACACACCAAGCAACTATCAGGGCAACTATCCAAATAGCTATCCAAACGCACAGCAAAAATCGAAACAAAACTACCCAAAAGGAAATCAACCCCAATACTACGCGCCACCTGCTCAAGGAACTACCCAAGCACCAAAACAAAACAAAGCAAGATACTACTATGAAGAAGAGGACGATGACGAAGAAGTAGTCTATACGAGCGAGAAAGACACGCAGTTTTATATCAGGCTTGAGGGCGGGGCTTATATCGGCTTGCATTTGTGGATAGTCCCACAAACTAGCCTTGAGCTAGGGTTTAAGTATGGCGATAGCACTAGATTTTTCTTAGGAGCAAGCTATGCGTGGGCTAAAGGAAATCAATTTATCGTAGATGGGTATTTGGGATTGGGGTGGATTCCTCAACTTTTTGATAGTCCTGTGCGATATGTGCTAGACGCGTATATCGGTGGAAACTATGGGGAGTATGATTATGAATATGAAGTCGGCACTAAATCGTATGTAGGCAATACTTATCTAGGCTATGGTTACAAATACAAAGGTAGAACTTCAGGTGCTGGATTTTTGGCAGGGATAAAGACAGGGCTAGCATTTGATATAGGGAAGCATACTTGGCTTGAGTTTGGTACAAGAGTGGAGGCGTCCATAGGCTCGTTGTATAATCTTGTTGTTGTGCCTTATGGCAGCTTTAGTGTGCTTTTTTAGGGGAATCCAAATGAAAATTTATCATAATCTATGTAGATTTGTATGTGCACTTTGTCTATCTCTAGCGTGTAGTGTGGGGCTAAGTGGCTGTCTAGATGTCGTGCTACCCACAGTCATAAATGAAGTAACGCCAGCAAACACAGGCAAGAGTATCTACACACCAAAGCAGAGTCAAAATCTAGGATTTACCACCTTGCAAGGAAGCTCACTAGGTAGCAATCCTATGCAGGACAAAAGCAAAATCTGCTTTGCTAGCTTCTTTGACAATACAAAGCTAGCATTCCCTCTGCACTTTGAGTATAATCCAAGCCTAAATAGTGAGGGAAAATATAGCCCTAGCGGGGCAAAAGCGCAAGGGAGCTTTGGCGAGATGAGGGGCAAGGGCGGATTTTGCGTAGAAGTAGCGGGGGACTATCCTTTGTCTATATTTTCGCTTGGCAAATATCCAAGCTATATCGTGTTTGTCCCATCTGCTGGGGCGACTTACTGCATAAGAGGCGATATAATAGTAGGAGGAGGAGCTGGCTCATCTCTAGATTTGACAATGTCAAACCGCGCGTTTTGTGAGATGTTTTTCGCCACGATGAAAAAGAAAAAGAAATAAAAAAGCAGGCTAGAAGCAAAGCATTTGTGAATTTTTGTTGGGCATAGATTTTGGATAAAAAAGATTTTTTAAGCATTTTGGGGGATTTGCAAAATCTAGCGTTTGAATGCTTAGGCTTATTTTATGAAAATGCTTGGTTTATAGTTGGGGTGCTTATATCTTTGATTTTGATATGCTTGATTTCCTTTGCTATAAATAAATTGATTGCTAGTTTTTTTGAAGTTTTGATTAAGATTTTGCTTGGCTTTGTTTGCTTATCGTGTTTCATTATCGCAGTTGCTTGCGTTGTAAATAAGTCTATTTGGGGAGGGGTAGGCTGGGTGCTAGCTTCTTTAATCACTATTTTTGTATTTGCTTGCGTGTGTGGGCTCTAGCGATTCTATCAAAAAATCTAACTCCACCACGTCATAAATTTTATGAAATCTTTATGGCGTGGTATTTTCTTGCGCCTCACTCGCTCAAAATCTCAACACTTACAATACTATCCCCCTGCTTTAGTGAGTCAAGCACGGCAAAGCTGTCTTTGTCCTGCTCCTCTATACTGCCAAAGACCGTGTGCTCGCCGTCCAAATGAGGCAAATCCACAAAGCACAAAAAAAACTGACTGCCTCCTGTGTCTCTCCCTGCGTGTGCCATAGATAGCGCACCTCGCTTGTGCTTGTGGGGATTGCTAGCTACTTCGCAAGCGATAGCATAGCCCGGTCCTCCTGTGCCATCGCCTTTTGGGCAGCCACCTTGCGCGACAAATCCCGCGATTACGCGATGAAATGTGAGATTGTCATAAAATCCGCTTTTTGCTAGAGTGGCGAAGTTGGTAACTGCTTGTGGTGCAGCCTCGCCAAAAAATCGCACGATAATATCGCCCTTGCTTGTGGCGATTTTTGCCTTTGCGTAAGAAGCTAGCTCCTCTTTGCTTGGGCTAAATGTCTTTAGCTCTTTCATTTGTGTCCTTTTAAGTTTAGTTTTGCACGGTCTAATAAGAGTGCTTAAAGCAACGCGTATTTTACCGATTTTGCATTTACCACATTTTAATGCCTAAAAATTTATCTTGCTTTTTGCGTGAAATATTTTGGGTGTTAGTTGATTTTTATTTTTTGTGTCAAATCGTGGAAAAAATCTATGCCAAAGGCTTATCAAATGCGCGTTTATAAAATCTGCAAAAATGCTATTGTTTTTGGTGTTTTGTGCTTTTTTGGCGGATTTGTCGCGATTGCAGAGGGGGCAGAGAGCATAGAGAAAACAGAGGAAGCAAAGAGTGCAAAAAGCTCTCAAATCGCCAAGCAATTTGAAGCGATAAAAGAATCTAGCCAAGATTCTTCTAATGATAGCTCGGCAAAAAGCAAAGATTCTACGCAATCCACCGCACAAGCTATCGCCCAAACTCCACCAAAGCCAAAAATCCCTACAAAAATCCCAACCCACAAGCCAGAAGCACTAAACCTCCCCGCCCCCAAAAAGGGCTTGCAAGATTTGCTTGTGATGCAGACAAGCTTGCCACAAGATTTCCAAGAAGTGCAAAGAAGTTTCCCGTGGATTCGCTACATAGGACTTGCTATGGTAAGTTTTGATGATGGGAGCTATCGCAGTGGGTTTGGGCTACTATTGCCTGATAAAATCTTTTTGACTTCTGCGGAGCTAGCGCACAATGCCTCTGCCTACCCAAAAGAAATGCTCCTAAAAATGCGCGATGATAGTGCGGGCAACCTCATCTGCATAGCACAGCTTCGGCTAAAAGCTCTTGATAAAGGGCGCGGGCTAGCACTATTTGAAGTGGAGGAATACACCGATGACTACTGCAATATCCGCACTCAAAGCTACTACCACGCAAGGCTTATGAAAAACAATGCCTATGACATTGGCAAGCCTGCTGTGAGTGCAAGCGATTATTTCACAGTTACTACGACATTTAACAACCCCGATATAAGCGTGCTTCGCGTAGGCAGGGCAAATGCTCAAAGTGTAGAGCTACCTATACAAAACGACCAGCGCATAATCTTTGGGCGTCCGTTTTTTAGCCGAAATGGCGTGCTGCTAGGTATGGCAAGTATGCAGGAGAATGCGTTTAAACCGATGATTATCAGCAATGCTAAGATAAAGGAGTTTATCTGTGCTATGCGCACAAGCGGTGTGGTGCTACCTGCAAGTGTCGGCAAAATCTGCGCTGGAGCGCAAAAATACGCGACAAACTCTATGAGTGGCTTTGGCACACAAAAAAGCTCTCAAAAGGACTCTATCAAAAACTTTGTGCCAAAGTCCAAAACAGATGTGCAGAAGTTTAAGCAATATTTAGAAAGGCAAGAAGCGTGCCTAAACGACAAAGCTGCCAAAGAAGCAGGCTCGTATAAAAACGGCTCTTTTGTAAGCAAGAGTAGCGATTTCTATGAGTGCAAGATAGACTAGGGAGTGCAAGATAGGCTAGCATTTTGGTTGGGTGGTTTTTGTGGATATGTTATTTTACAGAGTTATAGCAAAAGCACTGCACAGGTAAATGCACATATCCTAAGTAATAAGGAAGTCTTGTGTGGCTTACAGAGCAAACCACACAAAAGCTAGATTTTGAACTAGCCTAAAATCAAATCTATCTAGGCTTTGCTTAAAGGCGCAAAGACACCCAAAACAAAGCCAAAATCTAGCTAGCAGCTATAAGTAGTGATAAACTCAAATGGGTGAGGGCGACCCTCCCAAGGCCAGATTTCAGTTTCAAACTTATATTGCTTGTAAGTTTGGATAAAGTCCTCGCTAAAGACTTCGCCTTTCTTTAGATACTCTTTGTCTTGTAGCATTTCCTCTATGGCGTGGCGAAGTGTGTGTGGAAGTTGCTTTATGCCTTTTGCGCGGATTTCATCGAGCGTTAGCTCAAAGAGATTCATCTCCATTGGTTTGCCCGGGTCGATTTTGTTTGTGATTCCATCTAGTCCCGCCATAAGTAGCGCGGCAAACGCTAGGTAAGGATTGCTAGAGCTATCGGGGAATCGAAACTCCATTCGCTTTGCTTTCTCGCCACTATTGTATGGTATGCGGATACTTGCGCTACGATTTTGCGCAGAGTAGGTAAGGATACTAGGTGCTTCAAATCCCGGGATAAGCCTTTTATATGAGTTTGTGCTAGCGTTGGTAAATGCTGCTAGAGGGCGAGCGTGCTTTAGCACTCCACCTAAGAAATGCAATGCCATATCGCTAAGCCCCTCATAAGCATTCCCCGCGAAAAGATTTTTGCCACCTTTCCAAATGCTAATATGCGTGTGCATACCACTTCCGTTGTCGTTATAGAGTGGCTTTGGCATAAATGTCGCAGTTTTGCCATTTAGGTGGGCTACCATTTTTACGACATATTTAAACTTTTGGATATTATCCGCTGCTTCTACAAGAGTGCCAAACTTCACGCCGATTTCGCCTTGTCCTTGAGCAACTTCGTGGTGGAGGACAAAAGTCTCTAGCCCTACTTGGTTTAGCACTTTTACCATTTCAGCTCGCAAGTCCATCATCGTATCCACAGGTGGCACGGGGAAGTAGCCACCTTTTGTGCCCGGGCGGTGTCCTATATTTACGCCATCAAACTCTTTGTCGCGATTCCACTCGCCCTCTTCGGTGTCGATTTCATAGTATTGGCAGTTTACCGCACTTTTCATTTTGATAGAATCAAAGACAAAAAATTCATTCTCTGGTCCGAAATACGCTACATCGCCTACACCACTAGAGCGCAGATATTCGCTCGCTCTTTTTGCGATAGAGCGGGGGCATTTCTCATAGGGCTCATCTTTGTAAATATCCCAAATATCACAAAACACTACCGCGGTGGTATCTGCGGTAAATGGGTCGATGAAGTATCGCACAGGGTCAGGGATAAGAATCATATCGGATTTGTTGATAGGCTGCCACGCAGGAAGTGAGCTACCATCAAATGGAATCCCCGCAAAGCTGTCTTCATTTACAGCATTTGCAGAAAATCCAAGATGATGCCACACGCCTTTTATATCAGTGAAGCGAAAATCGATGAATTCTACTTCGTTTTCTTTGCAAAACGCAAAAAACTCCGCAACCGCCTTTTTGTCAATGGCTTTTTTGCTCATTAGTTCTCCTTTTGGATTTGTTGGCAAGGGCGTAAGAAGTGGAGGTCTAAAAAGGGGGTTTGCTTTGCTAAGAGGAGAGAATCTGCATCGTGGCTAGGTCGTAAGCGTAAAGCTAAAACCAAAGCTTAAGAAACATTGATAAGAAGTAGCATTATGCAATCCCTTTTAGGCTTTACTTCTAGTAGCACAATGCAAGCGAATTTTAGCATTTTTTGATTATTTTTGAGAGAGATTTTGGGAGATTTTTGTGCGGATTTGTGTAGATTTGGGATAGATTTTGCCAAGAGGATTTGGTAAGGTAAAGGGATTTTATACTTTTGTGTAAATATGCAAAGACATTAGCATTTAAAAACACTTTTTATGTGAGCCAACCTAAAACCGACTTTTTAATAACCTGATTCCAATCTATCTCGTTGTTTGACTTAGAAACCCCCAATATTACCTCATCTAAAAAACATTGAATATTTTTAGGATTTGGCTGATTTTTAAATTCATAAGATTTTTTGAGTAATTCTATAAAAAGGCTCAATTCTAAAGGAATAATCTTGGATTTGCCACCATAGTATGATATATCCATTTTGTTTAGGGCGAAAAAATGTGCTAGAGTAGCAGGATTTATTTTGGGAGCTATAAAAAGACAATAAGACTCTTTGCCTACTCTTTTTTTCATTTGTCCATAATGTCTAGCAACAGGTTCTCCCTCCGTTTCATATTGTCTTTGACCACTCTGCATAGTAACCTCAACGGATAAGCAAAAATCTCCGTAATCACATTCAATATCTGGCATATTGCCAATAGCTGTTGACAACGGCTGTCCCTCATCATCGGTCTTAAAGTTTCCACTAATTAAACCACCGTTTATCATAGTCATTGCTCTCCAAATGTTGTATTCAAGCATAAGTGGGGCGTCATAATAGTCATTAGACATAATATGGTTAAACGCTACTATAATTTCTTCATACAATGAATAAGATTTTAGTTTTTGTATTTCTACTCTTATAATGGCTTCTTTATTTTGATGTGTTAAATCTTGCAAAATATCCTTTAAGTCCTCTATACCCTTATGACTTAATTCATCTTTTTTGTGTTTTTTAAACTTTAAAATAGACTTAAGAATATTGGATTTATTATCTGTGTATAATTTAGGGATTGAGGGGTTAGCTAAATATTTTTTATATTTTTCCTCATCTGCAACAAAAATAGGTTCTCTATCTACATTTTCAAGTATAAATTCTACCTGCTCTAGTTTATCTTTACAAAAGAAAATTGTTCTGCTTGTATGTTTTATTGATACCAATTGCGTAAAGCGAAGGTATCTAAAACAAGCATCTACATAATCTCTAGCATTGCTTTTTTTAGTTTTTATAAAGTTATTTATACTATCATCATTTGATTCTCTTGTTTTAGTATTTCCATTGCTAATTTCGTTTCTAAAAATATATTTTAACTGATTTGTCCAGACATCATTCACGAATTTCTTATAATTACCATTCTGAAGTTGTTGCTTTTGTTTTCTAAAATTTATAACTTCATTCTTTATTTCATCAAATTTATCATAATGTGTTAATTTTAGCCCAAAAATTTTGATTTCATCAAAAGATAGGCTACCTAGAGCATATATCAATCTCATAATCTCTAAATAAGGCTTGATTAAAAATTTTGATGATGAATTTTTTGGATGCGTGTGATATGGCGATGGTAATTGAAATTTTAATAATTGCCTTAGAAAAATTTCGTGTGGTCTTTTTCCATAAACAAAAGCTTGTCCAGCCTCAGTCAATGAGATTTTTGGTGATAAATCAACTAACCCCAAAGATTTTGGGGCTCTGTTAATCCTATCTCTAGCACTAAAAGCCTTATCTTTTGTATAGCCATTCCCCTCAAAAAAATCTGCGCTAGCTAGCAAATCGATAAATGATACTTGCGTTTTACTGTTCCATTGATAACCTGAAAAATTTGTGGTTAACAGTTCTATTTCTGGTTTTATTTTTTCAGGAGACCGTGGCGAAGTTGTAAAAAACAAAGTTCTTGTATCTTTAAGACTAGCCAAAATTTTCCCTAATAATTTTTTACAACTATGTGTTTGCTCGCATTATTAAAACGATTGCGAATATTTACTGCATAGTTTTTATGGTATTCATCACAAATATAGTTATGATATAAATTCATTGTCAATTCAGTTTTTCCAATAATCATCAATGCTTTGCACTTCAATTTTTTAAATTCTTGCGCCAATCTAATGTGTTCTTTTTCGTCAAAGCCGTTTGTCATATCGAGATTGCCATAGTCATTGAAAACACAATCATAAGGAGGGTCAAGAAACATAAAATCATTAACAGTAGACATCTCAAAAATATCCCTATAATCTCTCGTGAATAAATCTGCTTTGTTTAGTAAATCGCTATGTTTTTGAGAAATTAGCTCTGTATTAAAATTTGGATAACGCCCAAATGGTACATTGTATTCCCCACTCTTGTTATAGCGAATCATACCAGAATATGCTGTTTTATTTATGAACAAATATACCACGCTCTCCAAATACTCTTTGCTAGGATAATTAAAAAAATTTCTCATTTGATAATACAATGATTCGTTTGCATTTGGAATTTTCTCTGTGGGACATTGTTTTTTCTTGGTTATATACTGAAGTTGATTGTGTTCATATATCTTTTGTATTTTGTTTAGCTGTTCTTTGACAATTTGATAATCATCTCTAATTTGTTTGTAGAAAATCATAAGCCGATGATTTAAGTCATTCAAAATGGCTTTTTTTGGTTCTAGGTAAAAAAACACTGCGCCACCACCTAAAAATGGCTCAATGTAGCGAGAGTATTTTTTTGGAATATATTTTTCAAATAGTGGTATCTCTCTATATTTACCACCTCTATATTTCAAAATTGGCTTCATACATAAATCCTTAGTCTAGTGTTGTAAAAAACCTGTGCAATTTTAGCAAAAAATAACCACCATAAAACCATAACTATTTAGACTATATTTTACAAAACTCGCTTATTTTGCGCACGCCCAAAATGCACTCAAAATCTTTGTGGCAAGAGTTTTTGTGGGTAGAATCTTTGCAAATATCCTTGATAGAATCGCTACGAGAGTTTTTGGCAAAATCGCTACGAGAATCTTTGTGAGAACATTTGATAGAGGCATTAGAGGCGTTTTTGGCATAGTCTTTTTTGGCAAATATGTCTTTTATAGAAATGTCTGGCTTTTTTAGGCTTAAGTCTATTTTTGTGATAGTGGGGTAGGAGGTTTTTAGCGAGGAGATAATCTCATCTAGAGCATTTTCTAGCAAGCCATATTTGCACTGCTTTAGCATAGTGGCGATATGCTCTACTATCTCTACATAGTCCAAATACCCACCTAAGCACTCTTGTCCTGCCAAATCCACAAAATCAGCTAATCTGCTATGCGAGCCTTTGCGCAAATCCTCCTTTGCGCTATGACTTTCCCCTTGCCTCTCATCACTTCTCCTCTCATAGTGTATGCTTGCATTTACTAGCACTCTTTGTGGTGTCTCTCTCTCGCTAGGTAGCACCCCTATGATAGCCTCTATACAGAGATTTTCTATGAGAATCTCATAGCCCATACCAAACCCCAATCACACAAAATCTAGCACAACCTATCAAAAACACAAAATCTAGCATAAAATCTAAACAAGCTATAAAACCTTGCTTTCTTGTCCCTTAAATAGTCGCATAATGTTTGGGATATGTGTGTAGAGAATGATTAGCCCGATAAGCACGATTGGCGTGTGGCTGTTTATCTGGGCGGTGATGTCTATGCTAGGGGGCAATGGCAAAAGATAGGGAATCACAAATGTAAGCACCACGCCACTTAGCACGCCTGTAAGCGAGGAGAGCGAAGAGACTTTGAAAACCTTGCCAACTACTGCCCACACCACAAGTCCCAATGCCCCCTCAATAGGCATAAGCAAAATCACCGAGCCAATCGCGGTAGAAACTCCCTTACCCCCGTGAAATCCCAAATACGGACTATAACAATGCCCAAGCACAGCCAAAATCGCCATAAACCACTGCGCACCATAAGGCAACCCCACAGCTTTGGCAAGCGCAATGATTAGCGTGCCTTTTATCGCATCAAGTATGAGTGTGGCGATAGAGATTAGCTTCGCTCTTTTGGGGTCGTGCTCTTTTAGTGCGCGATAGACATTTGTAGCACCGATAATGCCCGAGCCTATCTTTCGCAAATCGATTCCATAAAGCACTTTGGTAAGCATAACGCCAAATGGTATCCCACCTACAAAAAACGCAAGCAGATAAAACCACAGATTGATATAGTTGGTAAAAAACTCCATTTTTACTCCTTATTTTGCCTTTTGTCGCAATCCTTATAAATTAGATTTAGAAGTGCTAGATTTTAGAGTCTAGATTTTGCAAACCTAATCTAAAGATTTTGTTTATTTGATTTTGTGTTTTTGGATATGAGCACGGACAAATCTGTGCACAAATCTAGCTTTTGGATTTAAAAAGCAAAAATACTAGCACAAAAAGGATAATTTAGAATAATCTCATTTTTTGATAGATTTTGATATGCTTTTAGATAATACTTTTTGGCAATGTTTTTATTTAGATTTTGGTTTTTGCCCCGCAAATTTCGCACCAAATGATAAGAGCGATTAGCCACTTCGCAATCTACACAAATCCACTACGATAAAAGCAAATCTCGCTTAAAAGCACCTACTATAATGATATATCCCAACTTTTTCTAATAAATTTTGCATAGATTTTACACAAATTGATAATTTTTAAATGACTGTTTTTTTTTTTTTTTGTTAAAATTTCTCATTTATATGTCGAGTTTGAGAATCTAAAGCCATTTAGATTTTGCTTACACATTTGCTATGCACTCTTAGGGAGTGGCAAATGCGTAAGCAAACAACCGCATATAAAACACCTAAGGAGTAAGGAGAGTAGATGCGCTATAACATTCTCATTGCCGCGATAATCTTTGTGGGCGGATTTATAGTGGGAAATGGCGCGTATAGCCTCTATAATGCGGATACTCTAAGCTATCTCTCAAGCGATTCTAGTGCGTGTAATAACTGCCATATGATGAATGAAGTCTATGCTGATTATCACAAGGCATCTCACCACGAGCTAAACTGCATAGAGTGCCACTTGCCTCATTCTTTTGTGCGCAAATGGGCTGCCAAAGCCCAAACGGGCTTAGGACACGCTTATCACTTCACTTTTGATAAGTCGTTGCCACAGCACTTTAGCGCAAATGGCGATACAAAGAAATGGGCACAAGAGAATTGTATCCGTTGCCACGGCGACTACGCACACAATGCCATAAACCCAACGCTAAATCCAAGTAGCACAAAAGACGCGCTAAATTGTGTCTCTTGCCACAGCAGTGTGGGGCATTTGCGCTAGCTAGTCTAGGCAAAATAAATCACCAACCAAACACCAAAAGGAGTAGAAAATGAACAACAACAAAAAATTGTGGGGAATCCTAGCAATAGGCTTGATAGTAGGCTTTGTAGTGGCTTATATCAGCGCAGACATAGGAGAGAAAAAAGGCGAGCAAATCGCGCTAGCTAGCGCAAATATGGCAGGAATCAGCGATGATGACCCGAGATTTACCACTTGGGGCAAGGCTTTCCCAGAGCATTTGGACTCTTATCTAAAAGGCGCGAACTATGAGCCTGTGCCAACGAAATTTGGTGGAAATCTATCATACAACAAACTTGATAGATTCCCTCAACTTGTGAGAATGTGGGCAGGGTATCCCTTTTCGGTGGATTTCAACGAAGAGCGACATCACTTCTATATCCAATCTGACCAAATGAAAACCGCTAGAAACAACAAAGACTTGTT
>SAMEA104315421__coassemble_1309_pt1 | contig 13279 bp, 11 predicted proteins | sample SAMEA104315421__metabat2_high_PE_034 | metagenome-assembled genome bin SAMEA104315421 (sample SAMEA104315421) | gut metagenome | biome: Monkey gut; feature: monkey-associated habitat; material: faeces | place: China | collected 2013 | reverse complement strand
CTGCCCTCTCTAGCGGGATACTCCACACTTTTTTATCGCCATTTTCCTCATAGGCATACACCCAGCACGCAAGCCCCAAGCGATACTCACAGGCTTGTTTTAGCAAAGCCATTTGCCCTTTTATATCTCGCTTATATAGAGCATATCTTGCACTTGAAGTTTGCTCCATAAGCGCGAAAAAGCGCGTTTTTTCTTCTACACTAAATCGCTCCAAACTAGCCTTATTTGCACATCCGCCAAGTAGCACGATAAGCACACCACAAAATAATCCTGCTAACGCCATATTTGCAAGCAAGATAGTGCTTTTTAGATGTGAAATCCTCAAAATATGCTCCTTAAAGATTTTATTGTTTTTTGCTAGATTTAGGCGAAATTTTTGCAAGCAAACGCGCATTTACACATAGTTTGATTTTTAAGCAAACAAATTTTATGCCAAATATATGCTACGAAATTTTGCTAATAATTGCACATAATCCAAGCATTTCACAAATCTAGCTAAGTTTTTTAAAAAACTTTATTTGGATTTTTGCGCCAAAACACAAAACCCATTCAAACTCATTGCAACAAGTTAAGAAATTATGAACTTATCGTGTATTTTGGCTTTTTTAAGTGCGTTTTTTAAGCAATGTAGCAATAGATTATTTATTCTACGCTAAAATCTGCCAACTTTATGGTTGTTTGGATTTTGACTGCTTAACACTTAGATTTTAAGGATATACCTTGTCTTCTTACAATTCTACACAATCTCATAAAACCTTTACTTACCGCGATAGTGGCGTTGATATTGATGAGGGAAATGCGTTAGTTGATTCTCTAAAATCCATTGTAAAGCGCACTTTTGATAACAATGTCATCGGCTCTATCGGCTCTTTTGCGGGAGCATACTCACTTCCTAGCGGATACAAAGAGCCTATTTTGCTAGCCTGCACTGATGGCGTAGGCACAAAGCTCCGCCTTGCCATAGAGGCAAAAAAACTTGATTTTGTCGGCATAGATTTGGTGGCTATGTGCGTAAATGATTTGATTTGCAACTTTGGAGAGCCTCTGTTTTTTTTGGACTACTACGCCACAGGCAAGCTAGACAAAGACGAGGCTTTGCGCGTGATAGAGGGCATAGCAAAGGGTTGTCAAATCGCAGGGTGTGCCCTCATAGGTGGCGAGAGCGCAGAAATGCCCTCAATGTATGCAAAGGGGGATTTTGACTTAGCTGGATTTAGTGTGGGAATCGCAGAAAAAGCGTCTTTGGAGCTACCAAATAACATAAAAAAGGGCGATATTTTGGTGGGATTCCCAAGCAGTGGTTTGCACTCAAATGGCTTCTCGCTTGCTCGCAAAGTGTTTGCAGAGAAAATGGACTTTAGCAAAGAAATATCAGCACTAGATTCTAGCTCCCAAAGTAGCATAAAATATATCAAAAAGCCACTTATAGACGCGCTTTTAGAGCCTACGACTATCTATGTGCCACTTTTTAGACAAAAAAGAGAGTTTATCAAATCCCTAGCTCATATCACAGGTGGTGGCATACTAGAAAATCTACCTCGCGCCTTACCTAAGCACTTGGGTGCGTCTGTCAATATAGATGCTATCCCTAGCCAAGAGATTTTTGAGCGTTTGTGCGGGTTTGTAGAGATAGAGGAAGCATATCGTGTGTTTAATATGGGTGTGGGACTTATCGCGTGTGTAGATGAGAGCAATGTCGATGAGGCTTTGCGCGGAAGTAATGGCTTTGTGCTAGGGGAGGTGGTAAGCCAAAGTGGTATCACACTCAAAAAAGGCAATGACATTGTGATAAGGGGGGAGAGTTGAAATCTTTTTTTAGAGCATATACACTACCATTTCTTGTCCTCCTAATCGGGCTAGTTATGTATTATGTTATGTTTATCAAAAGCAATGAGCGATATAGCGAGCAAGTAGAGGACACTTCTAGCCTCACTCGGCACAATCATTATCAAAGCAATAATTTTGAGGATTCTAATCTTTTGAGCGAGTTTTTTTCCTCCATAAAGAGAATCGTGCTAAATAGCAATCCAAATGAATATCCAAAAGAGGAAATAAATGCACATTTCACACAAAACACCGATGAATACGCTATGCAAGGCTCTCAAGAAGAAAATAACGACAATCCACAGCAGAATTTTTCACAAGAAAGCATACAATACGATGCGCAAGCAAATAGCACGCAAGATATGCTTGAGACTGATAAAAATCCAATCCCAACTCCGCTCCAAAATCTAGCTCAAAGCAACCCTCAACCCACTACCCAACTCTCCCCCCAAACTCCTGAGACTTCCCAGATTATCGAGCCTACCAAATCCCCTAAATCATTGCTATACTACACTACTACTAGGCTAAATGTGAGAAAAGAGCCAAGCATAAACGCACCTCTGCTTAGCAGGCTAGCAAGTGGAGAAAAAGTCAAAGTTATTAAGTTTAACGATGAGTGGGCACAACTAGAAAATGGTGGCTGGGTAAGTGCTAAGCTACTAACTTTGGAGCAAGAGGATTCTAGCTTGCAAGACACACAAATGTATACTTCGCTTGTAAATGCAAATATACGCCAAAAGCCTGATAATGATTCTCCTATCGTAGGCTCTGTGCTAAAGGGCGAGCGAGTGCGAGTGCGCTCTGTGTCAAATGGCTGGGCTAGGACACTAAGTGGTGGCTATATCGCACTTAGATTGCTTCAAAAAGATAGCGATTAGATTTTAAGAAATCATCATTTATGAAATATCTTTGCGTATTTGGCAATCCCATCGCCCACTCCCTCTCCCCGCTTATACATAATTTCGCTCTAGCAAAATTAGGCTTGCCTTTTATGTATGGCAGATTTTGCCTTGATAGTGGGGAGGACTTAAAAAATACATTTTTTCGCCTAAATCTTAGTGGGGCAAATATCACCGTGCCATTTAAAGAGCACGCCCTCTCTCAAGCTGATGAGATAGATAGTCTAGCCCAAGAAATCGGTGCGCTAAATACCCTAGTGCTAGAATCTAGTGGCAAGCTAAAGGGGTATAACACCGATGCAAGCGGATTTGTAGAGAGTATAAGGGATTTTATGCCAAATCCCGATTTTGCTCCACGCACGGCAAAAAGTGCACTAGTGCTTGGTGCTGGCGGCAGTGCTAAAGCTGTGGCGTGTATATTGACAAAATATGGCTTAGAAGTGCAGGTGGCAAATCGCTCTGATTCTAAGCGGGATTTTTATGCTTCGCGTGGGATTGAGTATTGTCTTTTTAGCGAGCTAGAAGCAAGGGATTTTGACATAGTCATAAACGCCACAAGCGCAAGCCTGCAAGGTGAGCTACCATTGCCTAAAAATCTACTATCAAAGATTTTTGCTCACGCAAGACTTGCTTATGATTTGATGTATGGCAAAAATCTAACGCCATTTTTAGCCCTAGCAAAAGATTGCCACATAGACTACAAAGACGGCAAAGATATGCTTTTGTGGCAGGCGGCAAAAGCCCTAGTGCTTTTTATCTCTGCCCAAAACCATTCTAATCCCTACCAAGAAAACCAAATCTATGCCCTAATGTCTCAAGCGATAAATAGCCACAAAGCATAAACTAAAGAGTAAAAAAAGTGAAAGAGTTTCTCATCTCACTTTGCTTAGGCACAAATGAGATTCCCAAAAAATACTCCTTTATCTATGAGCAAATCAAATCTTGTGGCGCAGTGGAAAATCTACAAGACAAAAAGCACCATAATTTTTTTAAGCTACATTCTAAGTTTGGGATTTTTAGCGTTAGCAAACCAAAATCATCGCTTACAAAATCTAGCACTAAATCTATTTTTTTGCAAGACATTACCAAAAGACGCAATGACATAAGGCTATATCCTCAAAATACACCAAAATCTTTGGAAAATGGCGAGATTGTGCTAGTGCTTTTGGCAGGTAGATTTGTGCGCGTCATCAAGTCTTTGTCAAGCCATAGCACCAAGCACGCCAAAAAGCAAAATCTAATCTACCTAGAAAAGCAAAAAGGCAAAATCATCGGCATAAACTTCCAAGATGGCGAAATCTCTACTCTGCCTTTTTCGCAAAAATCCTTAGAGCAGTTGCCTTATCACTGCGTTTTTAGCTATGAAAATATAAAACCAAAGATAAATAAGATTTATGGCGTGCTAGAGGAATCAAAAGTCGATGAAGCTATTGCGCTATTTTTGGCAGATAGAAAAGAAGAGTTTAGCCAAGAAGCCAAGCAATTAGCCCAAAGCTTTGGCGATAGGGTAGAGCCAAGTTTATATATAGATTCAAGTGGCGAGTTTGACGGCAAGATTGGTGGTAGGGTGGATTTATCTAGGCTAGATTTTATCACTATCGACCCAAGCGATGCAAAAGACCACGATGATGCGATTTATTATGATAAAAAGAGCAAGGTTTTATATGTCTCTATCGCAGATGTAAGCGAATATGTCCTGCCAAAAACCGCACTTGATGATGAGGCAAAACAGCGACTTTTTAGCCTATATTTTCCGCACAAATGCCACCCTATGCTACCACAAGAGCTAAGTGAAAATCTATGCTCACTCAAAGCAAATGAGCTAAAGCTAGCACTTGTGTGTGAGATACACTTCCGTGCCACTTCAGCGCGCAAAATCGCACCCAAATCCACCAAAATCTATGAAGCCCTAATCACCCCCAAAGCAAATGTAAGCTATGAGTATATTGATAGTCTTTTAGACACGCTAGAATCAGCTAAAAAATCTAGCACGATTTTACAGCCACTAAAAAGCCTTGCAAATCCACACTGGATTTTGTCCTTTTGGCATATCGCAAGTGGGCTTAAAAATGAGCGATTAAAAAAGGGCTTTGATTTTTTCACAAAAGAGCGCAAGATGACTTTGGACAAAGAGGGCGAGATAGAATCTATGAGCACGATTTTGCCAACTCGTGCTCATAGCCTCATCGAAGAAGCTATGCTACTTGCAAATGTGAGTGTGGCAATGGCTTTGGATAGTGCACTAGGAGGCAAGGGAATCTATCGCACTCACAACCCACCTACAAAAGATAGACTGCACGCACTATTTGACGAAATAGCACAGCTTGGCTACACCATAGAAAAAAATAGAGCAAAAAAGCATTCAAATGACTACTCCAAAAATATCCACTCCCAAATCGCCTACTTACAATCCCTAGCAAACACTCAAAAAGAAAAAGAAATCATTGATAAACTCATCATCAAATCCCAAAAAGAAGCACGATATGATTGTAGTAAAAACGAGCACTTTGGGCTAGGGTTTGAGGCTTATACGCATTTTACTTCGCCTATTCGTAGATATAGTGATATTTTAGCCCACAGACTTATAAAACTACTTTTACGCTCTAGCGGCACGCTAGATATTAGTTTTGCCAAAAATCAAGCTACCTTGCCAAACCAAAAAAACAAAGAGATTACAAGGTATATCAACTTTACCCTAGAATCTATCCGCATAGCCACACCTCTGCTAAATGATGCAGAGCGAGCAATCGCTAAATGTGAAATGTGCTTCAAAGATAGAAAATATGCCAGAAGTGCGCAAAAATGGCAGGGGGAGTCTATCTACATTCGCATTATTGATGAGCGATTCCCCGCTATTGGCGTGGTGGATTTTGCAGAATCTAGCGAGGAGGCTAATGATAAATCTAGCAAAGCAAAATCTAGTGAGATAAAATCTCACACGCCACCCACACAGACTATACAGTCCACACAGCTTGCACACGCTACACAACAGCTCGCAGTGCATCGCACCCCAAATGCTTCTTTGCAAGAAATTTTGCAAGGAGCGCGGGTTTTTGTGCGAGATTCTAGCTTGCAAAAGCACGCTACATATCTAGCACAAATCACTAAGGTAGAGCTAGGCAGTGCTAGAATATATGCAAACATACTTGATATAAGCATCCAAGCGGATTCTACACCAAAAACAAAATCCACCAAAAAGCCAAAAAATAAGCACAAAACAACCAAAAAACAATCAAGCCAAAAGCACAAAAAGCAAATCAAACAAAAAGCAAATAATGTATAATAAGCCACCAAAATTACCACATAAATCACATTAAGGAGTGCGCAAAATGCCAAGTGATACACAATCTAGCACACAACCAAATGATGTAACCTCTAAAAAAAGCTATTTTAGACAAAAATTTGCACTCATTTTTGCCCCCATCACAAATCTACTAAAACTCGCCAATTCACTAAAACAACAAACATTCAAACTGCTAAAAGAGATTTATCATTTTTTGACTTACAAAGAGGAAATGTTTTATTACGCTTCATCGCTTAGCTTTTATACGATTTTCGCGCTTATCCCTATGCTTTTTATCACTTTTTCTGTCCTGCTTGCATTCTCACATTTCCAAGACAAAATCAGCGATATTCAGCACCTTATCATCTCAAATATCCTCCCTGCCAACGCCGAAGTAGTCTTCAAATTTATGAATACATTTTTGGAAAACGGCTCAAAAATGGGAATGGTAGGCGTAGTGAGCGTATTTATCACTTCATTGCTATTTTTTCGCAACTACGAATACATTACCTCCAAAATGTTTGATTCTACACCACGCAAATTTTTTGATTCTCTCATAATGTATTGGACGATGATTACGCTATTTCCACTAGGTAGTGTAGTGATATTTTATTTTAGCGCAAGTGCGCAAGGACTATTTATGCAGGGAGGAAAATCCTTGATTTATAGTGATTTGTTCTCTTGGCTTGCTACTTGCGTGCTATTTCTCATACTTTTTCGTATCTCGGCAAACAAGCCACTGCATAAAAGGACTTTGTTTTTTAGCTCATTTACTTCTGGCACAGTGTGGTTTGCACTCAAAAATCTTTTTGTGTTTTATATCACTTACAACAAAACCTACGCCACGCTATATGGCTCGGTATCGATTATACTTTTTTTAATGGCTTGGATTTATGTTTCTTGGCTTGTTATGCTATTTGGTATGCGCTCTTGTCAAGGGGTTTTAAAATGGCTTAATATTGAGCAAAAAGGCACAAATCAAAAAAATACAAATGATGAAACCGTATAGTAGATTTTGCTTATTCGCACAGATTTGCGTGATAATTTTAGAGGCGATTTGAAATAATATTTTGACACTTTTTGATGTAGCACTAGAGGAGTATAAGGAGTGCAAAAAGTGGGATTGGATAAATATTTTGTGAGTTTTTATACTCCTCCTGCGGATTTTTCCTCACTTGGCAAAATCACGCTTCTTAGCCCCAAAAATTTTGATGATTTTGATAAGTCTTGCGTGTTTTTAGGAGAATCACGCGCAAAGCAATACCTAAGTGGAATCTACTTTGAAAACAATCTAGTAAAGCCACAATCAAAAAAATCAAACAACCAAAGCTATAACACAAAAGGCGAAATAAAGCACGGTTTGCAATGTGATAGTTGGATTTTCACTCTCACAAAAAAGTGGCTAGATATGTATTTTGGTGGAGAGATTCCGCATTTTCTCCCTCCACTTGCGCTGCAAGGCTCTAGCTTTGCGCTACTTGTGTGGCAAGAGCTACTAAAAATTCGCTATGGTAGCACCACCACTTATGCCACTATGGCTACAAAAATCGCACAACAAAGAGGGCTTGCTAAAATGTCAGCCCAAGCCATAGGTGGCGCACTAAAAAACAATCCTATATCAATCATTATCCCTTGCCACAGAGTGATTGGCGCAAATGGTAGCTTGATAGGCTACGCAGGAGGAGTAGAAAAAAAGAAAATCTTACTAGGACTTGAAAACGCCACAACTACTTAGAATCGCCATAAAATCGCCAAGAGTTTTTAAGTATTTTTAGATTTTAGTCTAAAAAGCCTTTTAAATCATTTTAATAAAGTTTTTGACATATCTTGGTGGGCTTGCCATTTTAGCACCTTTGACACACTTGGATTTTGTGCTTAAACCTTAATTTACAAAAATCTAATACAATCCCTACTTCTAAATCTAGTTTGTAAATCCTAGCTTTTTTGGGCTATAAAAATCCCAAAATATCCCAAAGAAGCATAGGAGAAGCATAGAAAAATTAACACCCAAAGGAATACAAAATGAAAAACACCACACAATACAATCACGCACGCAGAGGATTTATCAAAGCTTCTGCTAGCCTCGCACTAGGCTTAGCACTTCCCTCACTACCTCCATTTCTCTCATCTGCACTTGCCAAAGGCACAAAAGCGACAAAAACCACCACGCTAAATAACGGCATAGCAATCCCACTTGTAGGGTTTGGCACTTCTCGTATGCAGGGAAGCGAGTGCCAAAAAGCCGTAGAAAACGCACTAGAAGTAGGCTATCGGCTAATCGACACAGCTCAAATGTATGGCAATGAAAGCGATGTAGGCAATGCTATAAATTCCGCGCTAAAAGGTGGGAAGCTAAAGCGAAAAGAGCTATTTATCACTACCAAACTTTCAAGCGATATGAGCTATGAAGAGACGCTAAAAGCCACGCAAGAATCGTTAAAAAAACTCCAAATTGATTATGTGGATTTGCTACTTTTGCATAGAAATTTCCCACAATCTGTGCCTATGTATAAAGCAATGGAAAAGCTACGCAAAGAGGGCAAAATCAAATCTCTTGGGATTTCAAATTTTACTCCTGAAGTTTATAGTGAGTTTGTCAAAAAGTGTGAAACACCTCCCGTGCTAAACCAAATGGAAACGCATATCTTTTATCAGCAAAAGCCTTTAAGAGAAGTGATGAAAAGCTATGGCACGAAGCTAGAAGCGTGGAGTCCTTTTGCCAATGGTAAAAACGACTTTTTTGCAAACCCCACGCTTGTATCTATCGCCAAAAAACACGGCAAAACCCCCGCTCAAATCGCCCTTAGATTTTTAGTCGAGCAAGACATTATCGTTATCCCCAAAACTTCCAAAAAAGAGCGAATGATAGAAAACATCAGCATTTTTGACTTCGCGCTAGATAACACAGATAGAGAAGCCCTAAACTCACTAGATACCAATGAGCCTTTATTTAAGTGGTTTTAGTAGATTTTAGCGTGGTTTGTGGATAAATCAGGCTAGATTATTTACACCACAAAATATCCAAACCCTTACAAAACCAACCAAAAGAGAATCTATGCTAAAACTCACTCGCCTAAGCGCGTGGCTAATGCTTTTTGGGGCTATTGGCTTAGAGATATGCGGACTTAGCCTGCTAAAAGTCTTTGAGGGCAATGGCACTCTTGGCAAGGCTTTACTCATCGTGCTTATGAACCTCTCATACTTCCTTATGTCGCTTACCCTGCGCCAAATCGCGGTGGGTGTAGCCTATGCCACTTGGGAAATCGTAGGGGGCATAGGCGTATTGCTCGTTAGCTTCGTGTTTTTTGACCCGATTTTAAGCACACAGCAGTATTTTGGCATTGTCATAGGATTTGCGGGGATTATCTGCATTATCTTAGGCGAGGAGCATAGCGAGGCTAGCGAGGACATAGCGAGTAATCACACAGCAGACAAAATCCAAAACGCACCCAAAGAAGCCACCAAATCCGCAAGCGGAGGGGCAAAATGACACTAGCATTTTTACTCATCGTGCTTTCTGGCTTGCTTGATGTGCTTGCCAATCTCGCCCTAGCAAAATCCGATGGCTTCAAAAAACTTTGGTGGGGACTACTTGCGCTACTTCTTGTGGATAGTGTGTTTTTGTTTTTGGCTTTCGCGCTTGATTTGGGAATGGAGCTCCCTGTGGCTTACACGCTGTGGGGTGCGATAGGGATTTTAGGCACGGTGATTGGCGGGTATTATTGGTTTGCCCAAAGGCTAAAGCCCATAGGCTTCGTAGGAATCGCACTTGTGCTTATCGCGGTGTATTTATTGCATTTCGCGTAAAAAATCCAAAAACAAAATCTAAGGAATTAAAATGCCAAAACTAAAAACCTATGATAGTCTTATGCGACTTTTCAGCCTAAAAGAGGGGGAATTCAAACTCCTAATCCTCTCTTTTAGCTTTATTTTTGTGCTTTTTAGCTCATACTCTTTGCTCCGCCCTATCCGCGATGCGCTCGGGCTTAGTGGCGGAGATGATGAGCTAAAGTGGCTATTTTTAGGCACTTTTTTAGCCTGCATAGCTTCTTCACTCGCGCTTATGTGGCTTAGCACGCGCATAAAGAGGCGATTTTATATCGATTTTGTGCTCGTGTTTTTTGGGCTAAATCTACTTGCTTTTTATGCTGCGATGAACCTCATAGAGCCTCAAAGTAGCGAGTTTATCTGGCTTTGTAGAATCTTTTATGTCTGGGTTAGCGTGTTTAATCTTTTTGTATTCTCAAGCGCGTGGAGTTTGCTAAGCGATATTTTTAGCAAGGAGGCTTCCTTGCGACTTTTTGGGATTATCGCGGCGGGTGCGTCTCTAGGGAGTATCGCTGGCTCGGCAAGTGTGCGCTATCTAGTCGAGCATATCGGCACAAGTAGCTTTATCCTCGCTTCGATGATTTTGCTATGCCTTGCCCTTGCGCTAAAGCACGCGATGATAAGCGACATTTTTAAGCACACTCAAGTTGCACATTCTAGAAATCCCAAAACCCCTCAAGTTTCCCAAACCGCTTCCCAAAATCCGCTTGAGAGGTTTGATAAAACCATAGGCGCGAAAAACCCCTTTGTAGGATTTTCCCTCATCGCCAAATCGCCCTACCTGCTCGCACTTTGCGCGTTTGTGCTACTGCTTACGGCGGTTTCGACATTTTTGTATATGGAGCAGATGCGCATCATCAAAGAGACATTTTCTAGCAGAGAGGAGCGCGTGGCGGTGTTTGCTACGATTGACTTAGTCGTGCAAAGCCTTTCACTCTTTATCCAAATCTTTCTCACCGCAAAAATCGCCAAATTCTTTAGCCTAAGCGCGCTTCTTAGCACACTTGGCTTTGTGATAAGTATAGGCTTTGTGGTGCTGTGCTTTACCCACCCCGCGTTTTTGCCCTTAGCAGTGGTGATGAGTATGCGCCGTGTGGGCGAATACGCGCTAGTGAAACCGGGGCGCGAAATGCTCTTTGTTCCGCTAAGTAGCGATGAGAAATACAAGGTAAAAAACTTCATAGACACGGTGGTGTATCGCGGTGGAGACGCGCTAAGTGCGCAAGTAGAGAGCGCGTTATTTAGTTTAGGCATAAGTGTGGTGCTTTTGGTGGGAGCTGGGATTAGCTTTGTGTGGGGGATTTTGGGAGTGTTTCTAGGGAGGAAATACCAACAAAAAGACGAACAAACGAGCTAGTAAAAACAAGCAATAAATAAAGATGATTTTTTAATAGTGATTTTCTAAAGAAGCATTGTTTTTTAGGCATTAGATTTTTTGCATTACGGTTTTTGCGCACATAAGCCATAGCAAAAGTCCAAGCATAGCCACCGCGCCTAAGAAAAGATACGCGTATAGGTAGCCATAAAACTGCGCGAAATACCCGCCAATGCCGTTGCTTAGAGCCGCGCCAAGTCCCCCGCAGGTAAGCACGAGCGCAAGTCCTGCGTTGATATGCCCGCTCCCACGAAGCATAAACGCCACGATGATGGGCACTATTACGCCACTCACCCCCGCACCTACGCCATCTAAAATCTGTGTGAAAACCATTCCGCCTATGCCTGCGAAGTTTGCCGCTATACCTCCGCGAATGATGAGGGCGAAAAAGCAGGCAAAAAAGAGCCAAAAATAGAGTTTAAATTCTGAATCTTTGTGCCTTTGTGGTTGTATTTGCAAGGGGTTTTGTTGCAGATTTTGTGGTGCATTTTGCGCGAGATTTGAGAGTGTGCTTTGTGGCGGATTTTGCGCGACATTTTCCACCACATTATTAGCTTGATTGCGCCGTAGTGCCCTCCCGCAGGCAAATGCCACAAGTATCATCGTGCTTTGGGCGATAAGTATCGTGGCGGCTGCGTAAGCCCCGCTTGAATCGATGCCTAGCTTTTGTGCCCTTTGGCTTAGCAGTGGGAGCATTGCGGCGTTGCTTAGGTGGAAGCAAAACATTATCACGCTTAAAAACACCACGCGCTTATCGGCGAATAACGCCCAAATACTTACTGCATTGCTCCCAGAATTTTGCCCAGCACCCTCTTGCCCCTCACCACTTTGCTTTGCAGATTTCGCGCGCTCTATTATCTCGCCTCGCGCGGTAAAATCATCAATACTCTCGCTTCTAATAAGCCCTAGCACCACAAGCGAGCAGCCACCAAGTAGTGCGGTAATCACAAACACACTTGCGATACCAAAGTGCAGCGCAAGCACAAAGCTAAGAGCCGCGCCAAATGCCGTGCCTGCGTGTTTGTAGGCTTCATTGCGAGCGCATTGAAGCGGATAGTGTTTCACGCCGATGATTCCAAGCGTGAGTGCGGCAAAGGCAGGGGCTAAAAACACGCCACTAAGGGCGACTAGGCATTGCGCAAGGAGTGTGAAAACAAATGAGGGGAAAAAGTAATTCAGCGAGCAAAAAAGCATAATAAGCGCGACAAAAAAAGCGATACACTCCTTTTTGCGCGTGGTTTTATCCACCAAAATCCCGCAAGGCACGCCAAGAGCAAGCGCGATAATGTGGCTAATGGTTGAAATCAGCCCCACCTCTGCTTCACCAAAGCCGTTTTGGAGTAAAAACACACCCAAAAATGGTCCCAAGCCATCGCGCACATCGGCGACAAAGAAATTTAGCCACGCTAAGAGATTGCTAGGATTCATTGGAGTTGCCTAGAGTGCACACTTAGAGTGGGCAGGGTTTGGCGTGCAGAATTTAGCACATAAGATTTTGCATTTGAGTGCGAGTTTGTGTGTAGATTTGTGTGCGTAGATTTCATATTCTGCCTTTATTTCACAATTCAAAACTTCAAGCACTAAATAGCGAATTTTGTGCCTTGCTTTTTGCCAAGTCAAAGTTGCTGATAAGTAGCTCCTTGCCCTTTGGGGCGTTTGTCTGCTTAAAATTATTCATTCCGTATTGCAAACTCCACTCCTTTAGGCAAAAGTCCTTATACAAATCGCGGATAAACGCGCTATCATCATAGGTAAGCAAAAATTTGTGTTTAGTGGATTTTAGCACTTCGCACAGCTCGCAGTGATTAAATGTGGTATGCAAAATGCCCTTTTTGCCATAGAGTTTTGATTTGCTCGCACTAAAATACGGCGGGTCTAAAAAAAGGAAAACGCTCTTTTTATCGCTGTTTTTGCCCTGAATTGTATCGCTCGCTTTTGGGACATTTTCTATGCTTTTGCCCAAAGATTTCTCACACAAAAACTCCTTATAATCGCCACTAAAAAACGCAAAATTCCCCAAAATCTTACTTGTTGTCTCTAGTCGCTCTATGCTACTTGGCGTAAATCTGC
>SAMEA104315421__coassemble_1254_pt1 | contig 13978 bp, 10 predicted proteins | sample SAMEA104315421__metabat2_high_PE_034 | metagenome-assembled genome bin SAMEA104315421 (sample SAMEA104315421) | gut metagenome | biome: Monkey gut; feature: monkey-associated habitat; material: faeces | place: China | collected 2013 | reverse complement strand
TGCTCCTTTGATTTGTGGTATTTACAATGCTTGAATTGTAGCACAGTTCTAGTTTGGCAGTGATTTTAGATTTTGTGATTTTATATTTTTCAAGAATCTAGACTAGATTTTTGCGAAAGTGTGTGGAGTGCTTGGCTAAACACTCCTAACGCTTTACAATGCCATTAACACAACACTTGCAAAGCTAGTAGTGCTTGCCAAAGAAAATCTCTAAGCGATTTGCCATTGCCTTAGATAACGACAAATCGCCCATTGCAGATTTAGTAAGCCTTAGTGGGGTTGCATTTCACCTTGACTTTTGTAGCGATAGCCATATTTTGTGGCACAGCACTTTGAGAGCTAGCTTGAGTAGCAGGGATAGCATAGCTTGCATAATTCCCATCAACTTTGACAAATGTGCCGACTTTTATATCCACAAACTTGCCTCTCTCTTTGAACCAACCGCAATCATCAAGTTTTATCCTTGTATCAGGCAGGATTTTCACCTCAACAGGACCTGAATAGATAGTATCAACCACTATGGTTTTTTGCTCATCTTTTACTTCGATGACACTTCCCTTTAGCCAACTATCTGCGTATAGACTTGAGCTAACCAAAACAGCACTTAGTGCAACAACAACTTTTCTCTTCATCTGAAGCTCCTTTGAAATAAATTCGCTAAAAGGATTTTGCCTTTTGGCGTGAGGGAATTATGGCTTGTCTATGTGAAACTAAAGTGAATCTTAAACGCGTAGTAATATTTTGTGGGATTTTTGCTGCAAGATTTGTTGCAAAATTTTGAAAGATATTTTTACAAAAAGTCGCTTAAAAGTAAGTGGCTAGGGCAAAAAGAGATATGAAAAACTTGCTTTAAAGATTTTGGCTTGTGGATTTTTGCTACCAACTAAAACTTTGCACAAAAATCAAAAAACCAAACTTTATATTAGGTTATATGCTAAATAGTTTATTATAATATAATATATTACAAATAAAATTTTCAAAGCAAAGTTTTAGGTGCAAACACATATTTTTGAGGAGGTGTAATAATGAACAAAAGCAACCAAAACACAGCTACCAAGCAAGCGCATTCCACAACCCAACCACAAAATCCACAAAGCCTGCAAAATCAGCAGTCCCCGCAAGTCAATCACACAAAGCAAAATCTCATCTTGCTTACCATTTTGCTTGCCGTGTTTGTCGTGCCTAGCTCGATTTCTGGCACAGCTATTGCGCTAGAATTTATCGCGCAAAGTTTTAGCGACATTGCGCATTCTACCCACACTATCGCCCAAAGCACGCCTAGCCCCACGCAGGCTGCCGCCCAAAGCCAAGCCACTTTTAGCGCACTTTTGCAATGGGTAGTCAATAGCTTCAATCTCTGCTTTGCGACTTTCACACTTATTTGGGGTGCTTTTGCCGATAGGTTTGGTGCGAGGAAATGCCTTATCTTAGGCGTTTTTCTCTACCTCATAGGCTCTGCGCTCTCCGCACTTAGCTTAGACTTGCTCCTCCTTGATATTGCGCGAGGCATTGCAGGGCTTGGCGGGGCGAGCGTGTTTGCGTGCGGTGCGTCTATCTTAGTCAAAACCTTTGATGAAAAGCACCGAGCCAAAGCATTCGCGCTTTTTGGCACTACCGCAGGGCTTGGTATCACGGTTAGTCCCACGATTTCAGGGCTTTTAATTGAGCTTTTTAGTGGCGTTTCTATCGCTTCTTTTGATATTTCTTGGCGCAGTATTTTTGCTTTTCACTTTATCGTGCTTTTTGTAGTCCTGCTTCTAAGTCCCGTGCTACCCAAAGATAAAAAAGCCACGCAAGATGAGCAAGTAGCAAAGCCCGCGTTTGACGCACTTGGCGCGATTTTGTTTATAGGCTTTTTGTTTAGCTTTATGCTTTTTATCACGCGCATTAGCGAGATTTCAAGCCCATCTACACTATGGATTTTAGCCTTTAGCGTTATCATCGGCATCATATTTGGAGCACAGCAGCGATATTTACACGCGCAGGGCAAATTCCCCTTGCTAGATTTTAGCGTGCTAGGCAATGCTAAATTTGTAGGATATATGCTTGTGTGTGTGATTGCTGGGTTTAGCTTTACTAAAGAAACTGCGCTAGCTATGAGTGCTTCGCGCTCATATAAATATGGCTACGCCATTAGCTAGCTTGTTTTGTAGTGCTTTTGACTTATTTCCCCTCGTTTTTGCAGCGCACATTTGATTTATCCGCTGCACATTCTGGACTCTTTATGCTTTTCCTTACCGCTCCTATGCTTTTTTGCCCCATTATCGCGGGCAAAATTCTAGCAAGCACAAAAAGCACAAACACCCCAAAAACCTTAAGCCTTGCAATGTCGCTAATGATGAGTTTGGGGCTATTTGTGCTTATTGTAGTTTTGCGATATACAAGTGGAGTGGCACTTTTTGTGGCTTTGGCTTGTGTGCTATTTGTCATAGGAGTGGGTATGGGCTTGCACGCAGGGGCGATTGACAATCTCGCACTTAGTAGTGTAGAGTCAGCCAAAAGTGGCTTTGCCGCAGGTGTGCTAAATGGATTTCGTCTAGGAAGCGAAGCGGTGGGAGTAGCCATATATGGCGCACTAATGGCGTTATTTCTCTCTCAAAGCCAATCTAGCCTAGATTTTGAAAATCTCATTAGCGCATTTTCTTACACACTATGGATTTTGGGCGTTTTTTGTGTGATTTTGAGTTTGCTTGTGTGGAGGTTTTTGCGCTATAATGCACCAAAAAATTAAAGGGGCAAAATGCAAATCCCATCGCGCTTTAGTATCGCTATTCATATCTGTATGTGTTTAGAGTTTTTTGATGCACATTCAGAGTCTAATGCCAAAAAAACCAAAGCACAAAAAAAGCATTGCAAACCTATGACAGGCGAGGCTTTGGCAGAATCTGTGGGCGCACATAGCGTGATAATCCGCAATATCCTAGCCCAGCTAAAAAGCGCAAATCTCATAGAAACGAGGCGCGGTGGCAGTGGAGCAAGGCTTGCCAAAAGCCCTAGCAAGATAAGCCTGCTAGATATTTTTAATGCCGTGCAATCCACAAAGACTAGCCAAACCCAAGCAAGTGCTACAAATGGCGGTGCAAAAACACGCTCAAAATCTAGCAAGGCTAAACAATCTCAAGTAAGCCAAAATCAACTCTTTAGATTTCATACCAATCCAAACGAGCTATGCCCGCTTGGCAAACACATTCACGGGATTTTGGATACGCGATTTTTGCAAGCCCAATCCGTGCTAGAGTCTTATCTCTCAACCGTGCTTCTAAGCGAGCTCATAAGCGAACTTGATGAGCTAAGCTAATATTATTCAATTTTGGGTTTTATAAAAAGTATTTTTGTGTCGCTTCTCAAGCCCTCGCACACTCTCTTAACAACGCTCTAGCCTTATGCGCTCATTGCATTGCATTTTCGCCTTTTTGCATTGCTTTTTTTTACATCGCTTTTATTCTAGCGATTTCATCACGCAGTCTTGCCGCTTCTTCAAATTCTAGATTTTTTGCCGCTGCTAGCATTTGCTTCTTTAGCTCTTTTATTATGGATTCTCGCTCGCTTTTGGGGATTTTCGCGCCCTTTTTGCGCCCGCTTTCATAGAGCTGGGATAGCCCGCTTGACTCGATTTTTAGCTCTTGCTCGACATTGCGCGAGACGCTTTTTGGCACTATATTGTGCGCTTTATTGAACGCCTCTTGCTTTGCCCTGCGATAGTCTGTGATTTCAAACGCCCGCTTCATAGAGCCCGTGATAGTAAGCTCGCCGTTTTTGTCTTTAGCGGAGTAGAGGATTACTTTGCCCTCGATATTGCGTGCAGCGCGTCCCATAGTTTGGATTAGGCTTGTTTCACTGCGCAAAAAGCCCTCTTTATCCGCGTCCAAAATCGCTATCAAGCTCACTTCGGGCAAGTCTAGCCCCTCACGCAAAAGATTTATCCCAACTAACACATCAAACTCCCCAAGCCTAAGTGCGCGAATCAAATGATTGCGCTCGATAGCGTCTATGTCGCTGTGCATATAGCGCGTCTTTATGCCTAGCTCGGTGTAGTATTTGGTAAGCTCCTCTGCCATTTTTTTGGTAAGCGTGGTGATAAGCACGCGCTGCTTTTTCTCCACTCGTGCCTTGATTTCATCGAGCAAATCAAGCACTTGGTTGCCACTATCGCGCACTTCATAGAGCGGGTCAAGTAGCCCTGTGGGGCGGATAATCTGCTCGGCGATATGCTGCGCGCTAAGCTCTATCTCTAGCTTGGCAGGTGTAGCGGAAACGAAAAGAAAATGTGGGGCTTTAGCGATAAATTCCTCAAACATTAGCGGGCGATTATCTAACGCACTAGGGAGGCGAAATCCATACTCCACAAGCACTTCCTTGCGGCTTCTATCGCCCGCATACATTCCGCCAAATTGTGGCAAGCTCGCGTGGGACTCATCGACTATGACAAGGTAGGGCTTGCCCTTTTGCTCAAAATAATCAAGCAAACAATAAGGCGTTTCCCCCGCCCTCTTGCCCGTCAAATGTCGTGCGTAGTTCTCAATCCCCTTACAAATCCCCGATTCACGAATCATTTCTAAATCAAACTCCGTGCGTCCTTTTAACCGCTGATATTCCACCTCTTTGCCCTGTGCTTTAAATTCTTGCAAGCGCAAATCTAGCTCACGCTCAATGCCATCGATTGCTTCACTCAAGCGATTTGCCCCCACGATAAATTGATTTGCCGCATACAGCACAAAGGAATCAAGGCTTTTTAGCTTGGTGCGCTCGAGTGCCTCATACACCGCGATTTGCTCCACCTCATCGCCAAAAAACTCTATGCGGATAAACTCACTCTCATTATAAGCTGGGAAAATATCCACCACCTCCCCGCTTACGCGAAATTCCCCCCGCTCAAACGCCGTGTCATTGCGTGTGTAGCCCATATCTACAAGTTTGATTAAAAACTCCTTTTGATTGCGCGACTCGCCTACTTGTATTTTTTCAATCATTGTGAGATACTCGGCGGGATTGCCTAGCCCGTAGTTTGCGCTCACACTAGCCACCACGATGACATCATCATAAGCTAGAAGCGAAGTAGTCGCGCTTAGGCGCAGTCGCTCCAAGTCATCATTTATGCTTGAATCCTTTTCGATAAACAAATCCCTGCGTGGAATGTAGGCTTCGGGTTGGTAATAATCAAAGTGGCTTATGAAATACTCCACGCGGTTGCGCGGGAAAAAGCCCTTAAACTCGCTATAAAGCTGTGCTGCAAGGGTTTTGTTGTGTGTCATTATGAGCGTTGGCATATTTAGAGAGGCGATGATATTTGCCATAGTGAAAGTTTTGCCACTGCCCGTTACGCCTAGCAGTGTGGCGTATCTCGCGCCACTTTTGAAACTACGGGTAATTTTATCTATCGCCTCTGGCTGGTCTCCTGCGGGGGAGTAGGAAGATTCTAGCGTAAAATTTTGCGCGGGTTGTGGCATTTGGATTCCTTGATATTTGGACATAAAGGCACATTATAGCATAAATCCAAATCTATGGCTTTAGTGCGTGTTTTAGGCGGGTGTTTGTGCTTAATTTAGCCAAAATTACTTTGCGCTTAAATCACTACCACCTATTCCAACGCGATTTTAGCGATTTGTGATTCTACTCTCAAGGATTCGTGCAAAGTGGTTATAATGCGCTCGAAATGCGCATAGTCGAGTATCTCGCCTTTGTGAGATTTTAGGTATTTTTCACACACGGCATATCCTCCGATTTTGTATCCCCACACTTGTTCGCTTACATCGCTAAAGTAAAGGCTTTCATTGACATAGAGCCGTTTTTGCTCCGCATTGTAGGCGATTTTTTCTATCCTCTCATTGCGATTTTGTGGCTCATCAAAAAGTGGCTCGGTTATGGATTCTATCTCGCCACGCATTAGGTGCAAGGCGATGATTTGCTCTCCCAATGCACTTAGGGCTAAAAACTGCTCTTTTGATTTTACAAAGGGAATGCGCGGGAAATCAATCTTTAGAAAATCTAAGAATTTCTCGCGGTAGTCTTTGTGGAAAAGCACCGCATAAATGTAGCCTAAAATCACTTCGGGCTCGAATCTCTGCCCGTATTTTGTATCGATAAATGCACGAAATTGCGGGGTTAGATTTTCTACTAACGAATCGGTTTCGACTAAATAAAGGGGTGAAATATAACCCGAAGCACCATTTAAATGTTTATCAGCGATATGATTTGTTATAAAAAAATTATTGATTTCTCGCAAATTACAGCCTTTGTCATAAACTAATCCAATGTTGCAAAATTCACGCTTATGATATTCATTTGTGCGTGGCGATTCCACACATTCCCCCTCCCTTGCGGAGGGGGCTAGGGGGTGGGTAGATTTTGCATTAGCAAAATCCGCATTTGATCCCAAAGCCTCTTTTATCACAGACAAAACACCCTCTAAATTCCCCAAAATCTCGTTATTCCAAAAGCGCAAGATTCTAAAATTTTGCGATTCTAAATAAAAATCTCTTTGAATGTCGGGGTGGTTTAGTGTGTCCTTACCCACCCCTAAATCCCCTCCGCAAGGGAGGGGACTTTTTGAGTGTTGTCCGCCATCGCACTCGATGATAAGCCGTTTTTCCAAGCACACAAAATCTGCGATATATTTAGAGTCAATCACAAATTGTCGTCTAAATCCAAATCCTAGCTTTTTGCCCCGCAATTCTTGCCAAAGTTTATTTTCTGCTTGTGTGGGATTTTTGCGCATAACTCGGCTAAACTCTTTCATATATGGCGCAAGTGGGCGGTGGTTTGGGCTTTTGTCGGTTTTTATACCCACCCCCAAACCGCCTCCGCAAGGGAGGGGGCTTTTTGATTCCGCTTCGCACGAGATAGGGCTTATTTCGTTGTCTAAAAAATGTTTCATAACTTCATATCGTGTGCGTCCTATTTTTATTGAATCATAATAGACTTTTTGTATATCAAAAGGGCGATAGGCAATATCTTGCACAAATTTTTTATCAAATTCACCATAATGTTCTCTGATTCGCGATTCGAGAATCTGCTCATTTGGTGCAATCAATATTGAATCTTTGCTCGTTACGATTCCTACGCTAGAAATGCTAAAAATATCCTTTATGCTTATGCCTTTGTCGTATTGGGCGCGTAAGGATTCGTTTTGTGGGATAAAGAGATAAAATGGTGCTTTTGGTGCAATCGCACTCCAAGCGATAGAATCCAAACCATTGCTTTGCAAAAAGTCGTATTTGTCCTTGCGTTTGCCGTATAAATCATAATGATAGACTTTGCATTTTGGCGCATTTGAGTAGGTTTCCCACTTTATAAGTGGTGGCGTTTCTACCTTGATAATGGGCGGTGTGGGTTTATTTTGATTGTTTGTCTTTACAAAAATGCTAATGCAAACGCCCTGCATAATGTCAAAGACATTATCATCTTTGCTTCCGTCTAGTGCCTTTTCTTTTTTCCTTGCATTGCCGTGCAAATCTAAAATGTAGATTTTGTCAAATGTATTTAGCAAATGCCACCGCATACCACGAAATGTGGGATTATCTATAAAACCATTATTTGATATGATTGCGATAATGCCATTTTCTTGTTTGGCAATTTTGGATTCGGCGAATCGAATGAATTTCACATAATCATCTTGTAAGCCTTTTGGATTCTTTTCGTTTATATAAATAGGCTCGATTCGATTGCCTTTGTCGGCGTTCTCTTGGACTCCACAATAGAAATAATGCGCTTGGATTTTGCTTAATTTTTTAGGCTTTGAATCTTTTGGTGTATAAATGTAGTCGTATTCGTTTATGCTATCGTAATTATATGGCGGATTCCCCGTGATTATAAGAATGTTGTTATTTTTAACCTTTTGGGATTCTAAAAACTCGTTTGCAAGTTCTATCATTCCTGTAAAAAGATTCATTTGCTCATTTCTTTCATCTTTTTCGCTTTTGTCATAAAGCGTATTTGTAAGCAAAATATTGAGTTTTTCATTATCCTCTAGCGGGGTGTGGAATTCCTCTTTGAAACTTTGCGAGATTTTTAAATGTGCTATGGTGTAGGGCGCGATGAGAAACTCAAAGCCACTAAATTTTGAGAGTAGATTTTTGGGCTTATAATGCAAAGAATTTGGCGGGGTGGAATCTAGTGCCTTGCGAAAGGCTTCTAGCAAAAATGTCCCCGTGCCTGTGGCAAAATCTAGGAGCGTGATATTGTCATTATTTAGTGCGCTGCCTAAGCCTTTGGTTTGATTAAAATCGCGCTTGAGAGTGGAATCTATGGCATTTATGATAAAGCTCACCACCGCAAAAGGCGTATAATACACTCCGCGAAGTTCGCGTAAATGCGGGTCGTATTGGCTCAAAAATGTCTCATAGAAATGTAAATATGGGTCTTTGTGTAAGTAGTTGCCTAGCAAGTCTTTTTGCGCGATTTTGTTTAGCTCTTTGGTAATGCTTGCTGGGTCAATGTGGTTTATAATGCCTAAAATCTCTTTGATAAGCCATTTGAGTGAATCTAGCTCATCTAAATTATCCAAAAATCCGCTCATAGCGCGGATAAGCGGGAAAGATTTTGGGATAAACTTTTTGACATTATATAAATCAATCATCTCGCCTCTCTCGTCATTTAGCCTAGCTAAAAATAGCGCGTAGGTAAGCGTTTGGGCGAAACTATCACAAAAGGTAGGGAAATCCAAATCCTTATACAAAATGTCTTTGAAACTTTGATAGAGCGTGGCGATTTGGGGATTTTGCGGATTATCAATGAGCGTGTCTTTGACTAGCTTTGTGCGCTGTGCTAGGCAGAGTGCAAACTCCTGCGCGGTATTGATAGGCTTTGGGGCGGAGCTAAAAAAGAGTGCGAAAAATTCTAACAATTCGCTTTGCTTGGACTCTAGGGTGGATTTGGATTTTAGCGTGGAGTGGATTTGGTCTAGGGCGCAGAGTGTGATTTCTTGGGTGATGTGGATTTTGCCATTTGGTGCTTTGGCTACGCGTAAAAAGCGCAAGTAGTCGGTAAGTATAAGATTATCGCTCAAAGTTAGGTATTTGGCGATTTGCTCTCGTGGATTCGTGTTGGATTTATTGATGAGTTCGGCTAAATCCGCATTTACGCGTTTATTTTCGATATAGCCTAAAGTGAGATTACCCCCCCCCCCGCAGGAGAAAATCCGCAATTTATTTGAAAATCTGGCGCACCTGCTTTGTTTTCGCTTTTATCGTTATTTGGCTCGTGGATAATGCTAAGGTGCTTAAAATCTTTATGTGTGGTGGCTAACTCATCTTTGATACTCTCTAGTAGCCCTTGCAACGCGCTTCTATGTGTATGCTCTTTGTCGCTCTCTCTAATACCACTAATGGCACTCAAATACTCGCTTAACATATTCATAAACACTCCTTAAAGATTTCGCTATAAGATTTTGGATAAATATATTCTTGCCTACACTTGCCTGCACACTCTCACACATTATTGCACATTCTTATACATTTGTAGATTTTTGCGATACAATTATAATCAAACTCTTTTAAGGAACAACAATGTCTTTGATACAGAATCTGGAGGCAAAAATAGATTCTATCTTGCAAAGCTATGAGGAAAAAGTAGCAGAGATAAACGCACTAAAAAACAAAGTAAAAAACCTAGAAGCAAGCAACAAAGAAAAAGACTTGCAAATCTCATCTCTCTATGAGGAAATAGCCCAAAGAGACAAAGCCGTAGAATCGCTATATGGCAAAATATCTAGCGCGTTTAAAGAAAACGAAATAATAAAAGAACCAAAGCAAGAATCTACTTAAGCAATCCATTTGAAATAAATATTTATTTAAGGAAAAATATGTGCCACCATAAAGGATTTTGCAAAGGATTTTGTGATGCCCCAAACTAGGCATAAATCTATCGATGAGAAGCTAGAATCTAGCGAAGTAGAATCTCTAGGCATTGATGAGCAGCTAGAAATCAACATTTCTGGGCGTAAGTTTAGCATATCACTTAAAGGCTTTGAGCCAAATGCGATAGTAGAGATAAAAGAGCTGCTTGAGACGCAAAGCGTGGATTTGCTAGACCTTATGCGTGCGTATCTAAACTCTGTCCACTCTAGATGCGAACTAGAATCCCAAGTAGCCCATATCACTCAAAAGATAGTCCAAAAGCTCCCCCAAGTCTTTATCACAAAAGACTTTGATGAAGCACAAGATGGGCAAGCAGATGAGGAGGTAGATAATGAGCTAGATGAGGAGGATTTGGCGCAATATAGCGAGCTTGATGAGGATTTGGCAGAAGAGTTTGGAGATGATTTTGAGGGATTTGAGGAGGAGTTTGGGCATAGTGGGGAGGTGTATGGGGCGTTTGGCGAATTTAATATGCTAGGTGGGCTTGGCATACATAGCAAAAGCGAGATAGAGCCAAGCGAGGAGGAGCTAGATGAGATAATGGCACAAAAAGAGCAAGAATCGCAAAGCCAAAAAGTGCAAAACCAAGAATTGCAAGATATAGAAGCGCAAGATAAAAAATATAAGATAGCAGAAGTAAACGAAGCGGTAAAAACGACAAAGTCGGCAAAAACAATAGAAGCGGCAAAAAAAGAGCAAAAAGATGAGCAGGTAAAACAAGCAGATGACTCTACTCAAACACCTCAAACACCAAAAGAGCACACCGACAAAAAACCTAACTATGAAACTACGCAAAGTGAAAACCCCCTAGAAAATCAGCCACAAAACCAATCCCAAGAAAATCACTCACAAAGCCTTACAAACCAAGCACCTCAAGCACCTCAAGCGAAGTTTGACCAAGCTAGATTTGACTTTGCAGACTTTTCTAAGCCAAATCCAAACAAAAACGATGCGCAAAACTTAGAAACAGAATCTAAAGCAAGCGATTCTAAAGCACACTTAAAAGATGATTTAGATTCTAAAGCAGACATTCGCACAGATTTGGCAGATTTTAAAGCCGATTTTGAGGCGGATTTAGAAGCAAAATCTAAAATGGAATCTAAAGCAAAATCTAGTGCTGACACTAAAGAAAGTGGGCTATCTCACGCAGGGCAAGCACATAGCACTTTTGCAAATCGCGGAAACAATTCTTTTGACTTTATGACGGATTCTCCAACCCTAGAGCCAAAACCCAAATCTACCCTTAGTCGTATCACAAAATTTTTTAAAAACCCTTAAAAATGTCGCTTTACTACCTTGTCGCGCCATTTGGTGCAAAATCCCCACCTTTTACCTACAAATCACGCACTGCTTATGAAAAAGGCACGCTTGTAGAGATTCCACTGCGCGAAAAAGTCGTGCTAGGTGTGGTGCTAGGCAGTGTGCAAAAGCCTAGCTTTGAGTGCAAAGAAATAGCCGAGCAAAAGGGGTATTTTGATAGTAGGCAGGTGCTACTAGCGGAGTTTGTGGCGTATTATTATTTTTGCCATCTAAGTGAGGCATACAATCTAATGCAACCGCATTATGGCTTTGGCAATTCGTATTTGGGTAATCATTGCGTAAGTTTTGTAGATTTTGAGGGTTCGCAGGCGATACAGCCTAGCTCACCCCCAAAATCTACAAAAAACTCCACAAGCACAACCGCAAATACTAGAATTGTAGAAAAAAAATCTAATTTCGTTATCGCAGGTAAAAATCCGTATTTAACTATGGAAAGAACTTTAGCAACTAAAGTTGCCTTAGAGAAGTCAAAGTCTAGTGTGGATTCCCACGAGGCAAGCACAAACCCTCATATCTCACATACGCCGCAGCTACACCCACTTAGTCAAGCACAAAAACGCGCACTAGATTTTGTGCTTGCTAAGCCTATAAGCCTGCTTTTTGGCGATACGGGCAGTGGCAAAAGTGAAATCTACTTCCACCTCATCGCTTCTGCACTCACGCAAGGAAAATCCGCGCTATTTCTAATGCCCGAAATCTCACTCACACCACAGGTAGAATCAAGGCTAAAAAACGCATTTGGCGAGCAGGTGGGAATCTGGCACTCCAAAGTAGGCCAAAAACAAAAAAAAGAGATTCTACAAAAGCTCAAATCAAACGAGCTCAAAATCATCGCAGGAGCTCGCTCTGCCCTCTTTTTGCCAATCCAAAATCTAGGGATTATCATCATTGATGAAGAGCACGATGATGCGTATAAATCTTTCCAAAATCCACGCTATAATGCGCGTGATTGTGCACTATATCTATCCAAAAAATGTGGCTTAAAAGTGGTGCTAGGCTCGGCAACTCCAAGCCTCACAAGCTACTATCTCGCAAAAAAGGGTGGCTATCTTTATCGCCTAAAGGGTGCGTTTTTTGAAGAAGCAAAAAAACAATATATCTTAGAAAACTCTCCCACAAGTCTAACCCCGCTACTTCTCTCACACATAAAATCCACACTACAAGCAAAAAAACAAGCTATCATTTTTGTCCCAACTAGGGCGAATTTTAAGGCATTGCTATGCCAAGAGTGCGGATATGGATTTGCCTGCCCATTTTGCAGTGTCAATATGAGCTTGCATATCAAGCAAAACCGCCTTATTTGCCATTATTGTGGCTACTCTCAAATCACGCCAAAATCTTGCCTAGAATGCGATAGCCAAAATCTAACCACAAAGCGCATAGGCACACAGCAAATCGCAGATGAGCTAAAGCAATCTTTTAGCGAGGCAAAAATAGGGATTTTTGACAAAGACCATATCACTACAAGTGGCAAGCTAAATGAAGCATTGAGAGCTTTTAGAGATGGGGAGATAGACATACTTGTCGGCACGCAAATGCTCTCAAAAGGGCACGATTATCACAATGTCGAACTAGCCGTGATTTTGGGAATCGAGTATGTGCTAAATGGAGGGGATTTTCGTAGCTTTGAGCGAGGGATAGCCCTGCTTCATCAAATCGCAGGGCGAAGCGGGCGCAAACACATAGGCAAGGTGTTTATCCAAAGCCCACAAGCCGAGTTTCTTAGAGGATTTTTGGGTGATTATGAGGAGTTTTTGGCGTGGGAGGAAAAGCGTAGAAGCGATAATTATCCACCTTTTAAAAAACTTGTGATGATTCATTGCTCACATCTGCGACAAGAGAGGGCAAAGGAACAAATGGAGGAGATTCTCCCTATACTAAAGCGACAAAAAAATATCCATATCATAGGGCACGGAAGCAACGCCATAGAGCGCATAGCAAACAAATGGCGGTTTCATATTTTGCTAAATGGAGAAAAGATTAGCGATATACTAGAAGCACTAAATGCAGTGCAAAATGAGCTAGAATCGGAGGTAAAATCTAGTGTGGATTTGCACGCAAAATCACATTCAAAGCCTAACCCAAAATCTAACCCAGACTCTTGCCCAAAATCGCACGCAAATTCTAGCCCACAAAAATGGGTAGAATCTACACAAAATCCTAGCTCATCATCACATAAGCAAAACTCTCATTCTCAAAAATCCCTACATTTCGGCAAAAGGCTTGATGTTGATATTGATTGCTTGGATACTTTGTAAGAAAATCTATTAGCAAAAAGCAGATGATTTTGAAAAAAACTAAAAAATTTAAGGATACAAAAGGTAAAAAAAGGTTAGAATAGCTGTGATTTAATTTTCGGAGAAAAGGAGAGTAAATGCAAGACAATGTAGCAACTTTAGAATACGACTATTCTATCGCAAAATTGTTTTTGTTCTCAACGCTTGCATTCGGGTTTATCGGTATGCTTATCGGCGTTGTTTTGGCGTTTCAGCTAGCGTTCCCTGATTTGAACTATATCGCTGGCGAATATGGAATCTTTGGGCGACTTCGACCGCTTCATACAAATGGAATCATCTATGGTTTCACTCTTAGTGGGATTTGGGCTGCGTGGTATTATCTAGGACAAAGAGTGCTAAAAATCACTTACCACCAACACCCACTTCTAAAATTCATCGGTTTAGCACATTTTTGGGTTTATATCGTGCTTATGCTTGCAGCTGTGATTTTGCTTTTTGCGGGCTTTACACAATCAAAAGAATACGCTGAACTTCCTTGGATTTTGGACTTGGTAGTGGTAGTAGTGT
>SAMEA104315421__coassemble_1160_pt1 | contig 15387 bp, 14 predicted proteins | sample SAMEA104315421__metabat2_high_PE_034 | metagenome-assembled genome bin SAMEA104315421 (sample SAMEA104315421) | gut metagenome | biome: Monkey gut; feature: monkey-associated habitat; material: faeces | place: China | collected 2013 | reverse complement strand
CTTGACAAGAGCAGTTTCTAGTGTGGTTGGCGCACCAAAACTTAGTCCGTTTTTTGTCGCTTCTATCACGGCAGATTCTACCTCTTGGTGCGCGTGCCCTAGTAGCAATGCCCCCCAGCTTTGGACAAAATCCACATAGCAATTCCCATCAATGTCATAAATCTCATAGCCTTTGCCCTTTGCGATAAAAGGCGGTGTCCCACCCACACTTTGAAACGCCCTCACAGGCGAATTTACCCCACCTACAATCACTTGCTTTGCTTCATTAAAACTATTGATACTATTTGTTAGCTCCATTTTTGCTCCTTTTGGTTTGCTTGGGATTTATGAGCATTTTTTGCGGCTTATTGTAACAAAATTTTTCACAAAAAATATCCTCATTTACTATGAGTGGATAAAATCCGCGCGCTTTTATCCTGCCTTTATAATGTTTGCCAATCTTTGCCACAAGCCACACAAATAACGCAAAAAAATAATGAAGCAAATGGGCTTTGCAAAATGGCAAAACAAAATGCAAAATCATAACAACAATCTAAAGGAGTAATAATGCAGGCAATCTACCCTTATGCACAAATTGTGCATTTATTCTGTGCTATCATTTTCATAGGCTATTTGTTTTTTGATGTGGTAGTGATGAGATTTGTAAGCAAGCACCTTGACAAAGACACTTTTAGTCGTGTATCGACAAATATAGAGGGGCGTATCACAAAGTTTATGCCTTTTGTGGTGCTTACTTTGTTTCTTAGTGGTGGAATGATGGCAAGTAGCTATATCGGGCTTGAAGGGGGATTTTTCACTACGACATTTCAAAAAATCTTTATGATAAAGATTTTGCTAGCAAGCTGTATATTTGCGCTTGTGATAATGTCGCTATCATTTCACTTTATCCTAAAAAAGCCAAATCCTATTGGCAAATACATAGGAATCCACACGCTTGTATTTACTATCGGCGTGGTGGTTACACTACTAGCAAAGATTATGTTTATGGTGTGAGGTGGATTTAGACGAGGGGGTATATGACTTTTGCAGACAAAACGCTTCAAAACATACTCCCCACGCTAAAGTAAAAATGCCTTTTATCTAGCTTGCTAGGATTATATAGTGGGACATATCCCCACACTTCTGCGTTGAAATATTTGGAAACATATAGCTTTAGTCCCACTCCACCACCTGCTAGCAGCTTATCTAAAGTAGGCTTCTCATATAGATTTAGGCTATATCCCATATCTAGCCCGATACTTGGCACAAACCTCACGCCATACACAGATTTGGCATAGTAGCTAAAGTCATTGCGATATAGCACTCCTACTTCCCCACTTAGAACCAAGCTATCAAACCCTCTCACACTATATATACCACCCAAGCTTAGTTTCTCGCTAGCATATAGTTGCGTGCGAGAAACCTGCGTTTTTACAAATCCTGTGTATACAAATCTATGATTTTCACTCCCAAATGGGCAAAACTAGCAATATTACGCTAAAAATTATCCAAAAATCACTACATTATCCACAAAATACCTATAAACTTTAGCTACAATCAGCGAACACTCCGCCAAATCTAAAATCCCAAAACCATAAAACACAATCCCACACAAATCCACCCCATAAGGAAAGCACAATGCCTAGCACCACAAAACGCGTTATAAAGACTTTGCCAAACTTTGCCAAAGCACCCAAAAAGCCTAACACACGCACAAGCATATACTTTGGCGACACGGATTTTAGGAGCGTGGATTTTAGCAAAGATTTTGGGAGCACCAAATCCATTTTTTCTCTTATGCTCGCTATGTGTCTAGCACTCTTTGGGCTAAGCTCTTGCAGTGATGAGAGTGGGACAAATACAAATAGCATAGATTCTATCAAAAAGCGAGGTGTGCTTATCGTAGGTGTCAAAGACGATGTCCCTCATCTAGGGCTTCTAAACCACAAAAACGAAAAAATAGAGGGCTATGAAATCGATATATCAAAAGCTCTAGCCAAAGAGATTTTGGGCGATGAAAATAAGCTAAAACTTGTAACCGTAAACTACAAATCTAGGCAACCGCTACTTGAAAATGGAAGTGTGGATTTAGTCATCGCTACTTTTAGTATCACGCAGGAGCGCGAAAAATTGCTCCATTTCTCAAAGCCTTATTATGTCGATTCTGTGGGGCTTTTGGTGCTAAAGGACAAGGGCTACAAAAGCCTAGCCGATATGGAGGGTGCACGCATAGGTGTAGCCCAATCCTCCACCACGCGCGAAGTCATCACCACCGCTGCCAAAAACGCAGGCATAGAGGTGAAATTTAGTGAGTTCCCAGAATTCCCAGACATAAAAGCCGCGCTAGCTAGCGACAAAATCGATGCCTTTAGCGTAGATAAATCAATACTACTAGGCTATGTCGATAGCAAAAGTGAGATTTTGCCCGATAGCTTTGAGCCACAAAAATACGGTATCGCTTCTAAAAAGTCCAATACCTCTCTAGCAAACTTTGTTGATGAGTTTGTAGAAAACAACGGCGAACTACTAGAAAATCTAACAAAAAAGTGGAATCTAAAATAAAGCAAAATCTAGCCTAAATCCAAAGTCCTCCAACCAGACATTTTGGCAATTCTCCCAAAGCTAGCAAATATCGATTTTAGCTCTGCTATTGCGATTTAGCCACATAGCAAAAATCTAGCAAGATTTTATAAATCTTTAAGCGCAATTGCCATCTATGCTTTTTGTGCTTTATTTTTGTGCCTCATTGTGCTTTTTATCTCCAAGCCTCATTGTCCGCATAGCATTTGCCAAAGCTAGCAGTGCCACGCCCACATCGCAAAACACCGCCTCCCATATAGTCGCCCACCCAAAAAGCCCAAGAACGACAAACACAGCCTTTACCCCAAGCGCGAAAGCGATATTTTCATAGATGATAGTCTTTGTCTTTTTGGCGATTTGTATTGCGCTTAGGAGAGATTCTAGCGAGTTATTTAGAATGATGACATTTGCGTTTTGCTGACTTATATCACTGCCACTTCCCATAGAGATTCCCACATCAGCTAGCGCAAGAGTAGGGGCGTCATTGATACCGTCCCCTACAAAGCCTACTTTGTGCTTTTGGTGCTTGATTTTAGATTGCAAGCTAGGTTGTGTGTTAGATTTTGGACTAGATTGAGGTTGCGTGCTAGATTTTAGATTGGTTTGTAAAGTCGCTTGCAAGTTATTTTGTGCGCTAGATTTTGCTCCCAAAGCACGCGCTTTTAGCTCGCCAAATTTGGCTGCTTTGTCTTGTGGCAATAGCGAAGCATAATACTCCACACCAAGTATGTCCCCCACCGCTTTGCAAGGCGTGACCGTATCTCCGCTAAGTAGCACGGGCGATATGCCTAGTTTTTTTAGATTTTGCACTACTGATTTTGCTTCCTGCTTTAGCTCATCAGAGATGATTAGATAGCCTAGATACCGCTTTTCTACGGCGATATGCACCACGCTACCTTGTATATCACAAGTATTGTGCGGTATGTCAAATTTGTGCAATATCTTGTCATTGCCTGCGATGATTTCGATATTATCACACCTAGCACGAACGCCTAGCCCTGATAGCTCCTCATACTCGCTTATGTGATGAGAGTGCTTGCTTTCTTTGGCTAGTCGGTGGTATTCTTTTTTTATCGATTGGGCTATGGGGTGAGAGGACAAATCCTGCGCACACAGCGCGTATCCTAGCAACTCCATTTGAGAGATTCCCTCTTGTGGGACGATTTTGGTAACTTTAAACACGCCTTTTGTGAGCGTGCCTGTTTTATCAAATCCTAGCAAGATAAGTCGGCTTAGGGCTTCTAGGTAGTTTGAGCCTTTGATAAGCACGCCAATCCTAGAGCTAGCAGCAATCCCCCCAAAATACCCTATCGGCACAGACACCACTAGCGCACAGGGGCAGCTCACCATTAGCACTACTAGCGCACGATATGCCCACTCTCTAAATTCAGAGCCAAATGAAGTGCCAGCCTGCGCAAACCCAAGCATAAGCGGTGGGACAAACGCCACAAGAAGCGCGATAAAAAACACCACAGGCGTATAATACCTAGCAAAAGTGGTTATGAAATTTTCTGTGGGGGATTTTTGGCTAGAAGCAGAAGCGATAAGCTCTGTAATTTTGGCGATTTGGCTTTTGGCAAAGGGGCGAAGCACCTTTAGCCGTGCGACTTTGCCAAGCGCGATAGAGCCAGAGAGAATCTCCTCCCCAGCCTTAGCACTAAAGGGAAGCGACTCCCCACTAAGCGCACTAACATCAAAACTCGCTTCCTCGCTTAGCAAAGCACAATCCGCAGGAAGCATCTCCCCCACATATAGCAAAATCTCATCGCCCTCTTTTAAATCCTTTGCGTCTATGTCGGTGGTGTTTGTAGAATCAGCTTTATAATCAAAGCTAGGTGTTTGGCTTGATGGTTGGCTAGACTTTGCCACGCTATGGCTAGTGCTATCAAGCCCACTAGCAAAGCCATTATCAAGGTGGCTAGAATCTATTCTATGTGCCTTTGGCAAATCAAAGCTAGAGAGCGCGTTTATGGATTCTTTGGATTTTTTCACGCTTAGATTTTGGAGGTATTCGCCTGCGGAGAAAAATAGCATTATGCTTACTGCCTCTTCGCTCGCCCCTATGCAAAAAGCCGCCACAGACGCACTTAGCATAAGCACATTTTCATCAAAAAACTCACCCTTGCCAAAGCTATGAAACGCACCCTTTAGCACACTCCTGCCCGCTAGCACATAAATAGCCACCCATAGCGCATATAGCCCCACAAGCCAAAAATCCCCATTTAGTGCGTTGCTATGGGCTGTGGCAAAAATCTCTAAAATGCTTGGCTCTCCTTTATCATCATCAAAATAATCCAAATACTTATGCTCAAACACAAGGCTAGCCAAAAACACCACGATAAGCCCTGCAAGCATAACCAGCTCGGCATTAAACCACTCATATAGATTTTTAGTTTTTGATTGTGTGATTTGCGCTTGTGGCTCGATTTTGGCTATGCAGGATTTTACTTCTTCTAAATCATCACAATCAATCATAAGCGTATCGCTTGCAAAAGATATTTTTGCTTGCCTAACCGAAGGCAGTGCATTTAGCGCGTTTTCTAGCTTGCTAGCGCAATTTGCACAATCAAGATTTTGTATTTTGTATGTAGTCATTTTTATCCCTTAAAATTTGGCAGAATCATTGCTAGATTTAGCTAAGCAGATTCTAGCTATTAGAAAATTTTGGATACTATCACAATTTAAGTTAATTTGCACAATTTAAGTTAATTTGTAGTTTGATTCTTAGTAATGTAGTTACAAATCACAATATAAGGAGTTGCAATGGCAAATTCTATCCCAAACAAGCGCAAAATCATTAGCCGTATACACAAGCTACAAGGGCAACTAAAAGCCATAGAAGAAGGTGTCCAAAATGATGATGAATTTTTCAAACTTTTGCAACAAATAGGCTCGATAAAAAGGCGGTGCTCACGGACTATATAGCGAAATGATAGAAGCACATATTGATGAGTATTTCCTAAACGCTAGCACACAGCCTAAGCGCGAAAAAGAAGCAAAGACAATCGCTAGCTTGCTAAAAAGCTACATAAAATAGCCTTAAGCCCTGCTAGCACAAGCTAGCAAAATCAATTTTTACGCATTGATAAACGCATTCGCTTCTCTATCTCGTGCGCACAACCACACACGCCCAAATCTTCACTTGTCTTTACTTGTCTTTGTCTATCTTTGTGAGATTTTGGGGTTTGTGATGATTTGTGTATTTGCTTAGCTTGGTAGATTTTGTTTGCTTAAGATTTTGGTTTTGGCAGTTTTTGCGCGTATTGCGAGGTTTGCTTGCTTAATCCCTATGGATTTTGCTGTGGTGGGATTTGGTCAATTTGCTTTATCTGTGGCAAGTGTGGATTTTCCACAGAATCATTATCAATTACTAAAATCCGCATATTGACATTTTTCTTTCGATAAGTTTTTAGCTCATTTTCTAAGTATTCTATGCGCTTATTGCGGTTTTCTAGGATTTCCTCGCTTTGTTCTCTTTGATAGTCTAGCACGGCTTGGGCTTGCTTTAGCTGTATTTCTAGATTGCCCTGTCTATTTAGCGTATCCACATAGCTATCCCACATCAAAAAGCACACGACAAACACCATACCAAACGCGCATAACACACTTATGATGATAGGCTTTATCATATTTGGATTTTTATCATACCAAAAGCGTTTTTGCGAAGAATGATTTTGCCAAGAATGCTGTGGCTTTTTTTGCATTTATCCAAGTCCTTAAACGCAACATATCTAGCAACTAGACTTACCAAAATTTAGCAAAAGTCTTTGGGCAAGCTAGGCTACTTCATAGACACTAAGCGTTTATCGTTCCTAAATGCAAATACTTCTTGAAAAAATAATGAAATACCGACAAAAATTACAAAAACCTAACGCCAAAAGACACATAATTTGCAAAAACTTTACAAATTTTACTTAAGTTTTATTTAAGCAAGATTTTTACAAGCGAGATTTAGCACACACTAGCACACTAGCCAGCTATCGCACCACCTTTTGTGCCAGCACAGAAATATCACTTAGATTTTGCGCTTCATTGCTTTTGGTAGATAGCTTTGCAGCGATTTGGCAAATCTCTCCAAAGCTATATTTGTGATGATTAAACACAATCACACTCACGCTATCCCCTTCTTGCAAAAAGCGATTCTCGCCTTGCTGTGTGTATCTTGTCGCGCCGATAGCCACTATTGCATTACTAGGGTAGCGCGACTCTTGCAATACGCTAGGCAAATCCTCTAGCACACCAAAATCCTCTTGCGTGTTTAGCTTTTTTATTGTCCAAGAGATTAGCTTCTCATAGAAGTAGCTATATGTGCTTAGCTCGCTTAGCTCGCCGTATTGCTCTAGCTTGCCACCACTCTCTACAAACGACACGATAGAGTAGTCCTTGCACACGCCATTTGGGCTAAACTCATCAATGGCGATTTTTTGTGAGCTAAAGCCTTTTGAGCCTTTTGAGAAATTCTTTTTCAAAGAGAGTTTTTTTGCCTCTTTGTCATTGCGCACAGAAGCGTCATTAAACGCCATAAAATAGCGTGGAATCAGCGATTTTACACACTTTTTACCGCTATTCTCATCATACACTATATCACACTCTAGCCCTACTTCGGCTTCTGCTTGGACTAGCAGGCTTGTATCATTTGGTAGCACCACCGCCCTATCATCAAAGCAAAATCTACCAAGCACGCCACTAGAGTTTGGCACAAAAAACGGGAAAATCCCTTTAGGTGCGCACTCCTCATCGCCTATGATACAAGCAAAATCCCCCGCTTCGCCCGCTTGTTCAAGATGATTTGCAAAATTGCCCGCTAATCCTAGCCCCAATACTTTGTCTAAATCCTGCATCACAATCTCCTTAAAGTCCGCGCTAGAAGCACTAAAATGCAAAATCCTCCACCAAATCCCTGCCAAAATCCTACACCAAATCTCTACACCCCCCCCCCCACAAAATTCGATAAATTCTCTACTAAAATTTCTAGCACCTAAAATTAAAGCGGAATTTTACCAAACATTTTCAAAAACTCCCCCCTTAAGCGATAATAATTTAAGTAAAAAGTGTAAAATACTCCCAAAAATACACATTTTAGACAAAATCAAAACCCACCACCAAAGAGAACACAATATGAAAGAATTATTTGAAGGAGCGATAAAATTCCAAGAAGAGGATTTTATCGAGCATAAAGAACTATACGAAAGCCTAAAAAAGCACCAAGAGCCACACACGCTTTTTGTCTCTTGTGTAGATTCTCGTGTCGTGCCAAACCTCATCACAAACTCTGACCCCGGGGATTTGTTTGTCATTCGCAATATTGGCAACATTATCCCCCCTTATAAAGAATCCCAAACTTTGCGTGAGGGCTACCTAGCCACCACCTCTGCGATAGAATACGCCCTTACGATTTTAGAAATCAAAAATGTCATCATCTGCGGGCATAGTAATTGTGGTGCGTGTAGCGCGATATATGAGCCACCTGCCAAGCTAGAGCAAACCCCCTATGTCAAAAAGTGGCTTACCCTCCTAGAGCCCGTCAAAGACAAAGTCCTAGCCCAAAATCCAACCTCAAGGGCAAAAAAAATCTGGCTTACCGAGCAAATAAACATCGAACAACAGCTAGAAAACCTTATGAGTTATCCGTTTGTGGAGGAGAGGTTTGATAGGGGCGAGCTTAGAATCTTTGGGTGGTATTACATAATAGAAACAGGAGAAATACTAAATTATAATATGATTACAAGGGAATTTAAGGCTATCACACCAAAAAGCAAATAAACAAAACTGCATAGCCAAAAAGATTCCCCCATAGAATCCAAACAATCTAATCAAAGGAGCAAAAATGGCAAACACAAAAAACAAACTTATCCTAATGAGCGGTCCTTGCGTGATAGAGAGCGAAGCGCAGCTTTTCCGCATAGCAGAGGGCATAGCCCAAATAGCAAAACACCCACAAATCGACTTCTACTTCAAAGCTAGCTTTGACAAAGCAAACCGCACAAGCCTAGATGCCTATCGCGGTCCGGGGCTAGAGAAGGGACTAAAAATGCTAGAATCTATCAAAAAAGATTTTGGATACAAAATCATCACAGACATTCACGAATCCCACCAAGCCAAGCCCATAGCAGAAGTCGCAGACATTATCCAAATCCCTGCATTTCTATGCCGACAGACAGATTTAGTCGTAGCAGTGGCAAAGACAGATTCTATCATAAACATAAAAAAAGGGCAGTTTATGAATCCAAAAGATATGCGCTACTCCACGCTAAAGGCACTAAAAACGCGCGATAGCTACCTGCAAGAAGCTAGCTTTGAAGAATCATATAAGCACAAAGTATGGCTTACCGAGCGGGGAGCTAGCTTTGGCTATGGCAATCTTGTCGTGGATATGCGCTCGCTTGTGATAATGCGCGAATTTGCCCCTGTGATATTTGATGCTACTCATAGCGTGCAAATGCCCGGAGCAGCAGGAGGCAAAAGCGGTGGAGATCGCTCATTTGTCCCATATCTCGCGCGAGCAGCGGCAGCTGTGGGAGTAGATGGGTTTTTTATGGAGACGCACTATGACCCTGCAAATGCCCTAAGCGATGGCGCAAATATGATAGCACTTGACAAGCTAGGCGGGCTAATTGATGAGATTTTGGCTATCCGCGCAAGTTTAGAAAATCAATCCTAAGCGCGACACCTAAGCAAGCCAAATACACAAGCACAAATCACGCAAAGCTAAAAATCCAAACCAAAATCTAAAGACACAAACTTATGCAGTTTCTCTATGTCAAATCCTGCGGGGAGAGCACACTTACCATAGAGGGCGAACCGTTTGCTCACCTCTGCCAATCTCGCAGGGCAAAGGTAGGCTCTACCCAAGCCCTGCGAAATCTGCGCGATGACACACTCTATACCTACCGCATAGAATCCATATCACGCAAAAACGCCACCCTACTTTTAGAATCTAGCCAAATCCTACCAAACACCCCACAGCACTTCTCTCATCTCATTTGGGCGATGACTACCCCGCAAACAATTTACAAAGCCCTCCCACACCTAAACGAACTAGGATTAGGCAAGCTAAGTTTGTATTTTGGGCGATTCTCTCAAGGCGGTGCGCGACTTGATGAGGGGCGCATAGAGCGCATACTCATAGAGTCTTGCCAGCAGTGCGGACGAAGCTCACTATGTCAAATAGAAATGCTAGATGATTTTCACTCCGCTATGTCGCGCTACCCACGCGCTAGTGTGCTAGATTTTGGTGGGGAAGTCTTGCAAACAAGGGAGCAAGCCATAAACGCGCTAAAAGAGGGGGTTTTCATCGGTGCAGAGGGAGGGTTTAGCTCGCAGGAGAGAGAAGCGTTTGCAGCGCAAAATCGCAAAATCTATGGAGTGGATAGCACACTTATCCTGCGCTCACAAAGCGCAGCTATGGCTATACTCTCCAAAGGAATCTAAAAATAGATTTTGCTTAAAGTCTTTATCGCCAAAAATCGTATCTTAGTAATCCAAAAATTCGTCATTGCGAGAATCGATTAGTGTTAGTGGCAATCCACAAAAAACAAAGATAGATTGCCACGATTCCACGCTTTCGCGCAGAATCTCGCAATGACGGCGTGATTGTTTTGCTAAAGAAGCGTAGCGAAGTTTCTTTAGATTGCCACGATTTTGCTACACAAAACCTCGCAATGACAGAAGCACTTGCATTGCTAGCGGTTGTTTGCCCTGCTTGATATTTGAGGGACTTACCCACCTCTTTAATCCCCTCGTGCTAAGAGAGGGAGAAAGTGTATCGTTTGCGATGAAGCAACATTGTCATACAAAAGCGAAATATCTCTCAAAATATCTCCAAGTGTATGGATTCTAGCTTTTTTTGCAGATTCTATTTTTGCTAGATTTTGGGTGATTTTCGGTAGGTTTTATTTCTTTTATGCTCTTTTTGTAGTCTTTGTAGTTTGTTGTGGTTTTCATAGAAGTGATTTATAAGTTACCAAGCAATTCCGCCCGATGACTTCACCGCCGATTGACTTTCACTCGATGAAAGTCAATCAGGCGTAAAATGTAAGAAGCGTCTAGATAAAGCTAGCTATTTGATGCCGACAGCTTGTCCTTTTGCGATTATGCAGTTTTTGCCAAAAAATAGCAAAGACCAGCTACTAGCGCGTATATCGACATTGACTAGAGCATCTGCAGGTTGATTTTTCTTCGCTGCGACTTCGAGGGCTTTTGCCACTGCTTCGCTTATGCGATTTTGCTTGTTGCCAAAAGATATGCCAAACACCTTGCTGATACAAGCCTTTCCTTGCACATATTCGCCCTTTTCACTACCGCTTGCAAGAGAGACATTGCCCGTAGAAGCCATAGAAAACTTAGCCAAGTTTTGCGAGCACCCACTCATTAGCACCGCTGCGATTATCCCAAAAACGCCTAGTAAAACCTTTGTCATAATGACTCCTTTGTGAAATTTCGCTACCAAATAAAACACTTACAAACTGAAATTTAGAGACAAAATCTAACTAAAATCCCAGCAATAAGGGCTTGACTTAGCGCGAAAGTATGCTACAAAAAAAAAAAAACACTTTTTAAACCACGCATTACTTTAGTTTTTTAGTTTTTGTGATTTTGCACTTTTGTCTTGTTTTTGCTAGATTTTACTTTTTTTACAAATATTTTAAACTTCGCTTGCATTGCGCGGTTTGCCACGCGCTTAATGTGGCTGCTTTGGAAGTATGTGAAGTGTTTTGATTTTCGGGGGTTTTTGTGGGGAGTTTAGGGATTTGCAGGGGATTGCAAAAGTATGCAGAAATATTGCAGAAGTATTGCAAAGGCTCGTTTTGCGCGGGCAAGTCATTGAAATTGCTAGATTTTCTAGCCACGCATTGTATTTCTTTACCCTAGATTATCCTTACATAGCATAAAATCACGCCCCTTAAAGCTATGTCCCTTACAAGCCAACATACACAATCAAGGCTTTTTGAAATACCAAAATTTGAAATACAAAAAAAATGCAAAAAGGCTTTCATATACTCATATCTATGCGATGATTTAAGCCATTTATTTAAAATCTATGTAAAAATAAATTCTAAAAAAATTAAAATTTTTTATTGATAAATTTTTTTCATTAACTATTTTTATGTAATATTTCACCCGAGCCCATTACCCCGATGGGCTCAAAAGCAGACTTTTTCAAACTCCGAAGAAACTAGATTCCCCTTATCTCTCTCTCAAAATCAAGGGGGAATCTAGCCTTTATAATCTCTCCTATAAAATCCCACGATTCTAATCAAACCTTTTAAAACCTAAAAACAAACTTCTTAGATTCTCTTAATCCCCTAAAACACAGCTACAAAATCTATCAAACATATACAAAACCCGCACACAAACGAGATTCACAAAATCCGCTTCCACAAAGCACCTCTCGCTAAGTCGCTTTAGGCAAACCACCAAACACGCAAAATCAAAGCCCCCCTTATCAAAACTACCAAATCCAAGCTCCCACATTCTCCCTCTATATCGCCATTCGCACGCTATCAAACAGCGCGTCCATATTTTGCTTGGGGATAAAGTATTGCACGCCCGCGTTTTTTGCCTCTTCTATCTGCTCATACTTTGGCATACTATCCACCACTAGACAAAACACGACTAGCTTTTTTTGATTTGGTAGCTGCTTTGAGTTTTGGATAAAGTCTAACGCACTCATCTCGCCTATCTTTTCCTCTAGCACGACTATGTCGCAAGGGTTTGTAGCAAGTGTCTTTAGTGCGTTCATCGCGGCTTTTTCTACTATCACGGTTAGGGTAGAGTCGATTTTTTGGATTACTTCTTTGTATTTTAGTCCATCGACTTGAGAGTTTCTTATTACTAGGACAGATTTTTTGCTGACTTCCTCTAGGTATTTTAGCAAGTCAAAGAGTTCTTTAGATTTTGGTGAAGCCTTTGTCCTATCGATACCGCGCAAAAAGTAGCGCAAAAATGTCTTGGAGCTAAACCCACCCTCTATCCTCGCATCGCGAAAAAATCTCCTCACACTCTCACTTGTCTTTGCCCTCCCCCACAGCGCACTATCCAAATCATAAGCCTTAGAATTTAGCAGTGAGATAAATCTATCTTTTATGTCCCTTAGCATAGGCGCATACACGCTTACAAACTCGCTAAAATGCTCATCTTTAAATTTCTTTAGCCTAAAGTGCGCTTTCTCCAAAAACTCCTGACTTGTAGCGATAAACTGAATCAAATCCACATACGCCCGCCGAATCGCTTTGACTTCCTTTTCCATATAGCTAAATTCTTGGCTTTTTCTATCCATTCGCTGGAGTTTGCGCTCGGCTGTTTCTAGATTTGTCCCCATTGCTTGGCATTGTGCTTTGGCATTGGCTAGGGCTGCTTGCCTAGCTTCTATTTCTTTTTCTACTTTGATAAACTCCACTTGCTTGGATAAAAATATTCTTTCAAACGCATAGGGTGGGCTATACTGCGCCTTTTTGACATAGTTTTCAAAATCCCTAAACAGCGAGTTTATCTCGTGCTTGATACTGCGCAAATCCTCATTTTCTATTAGATTGTCCATCTCACACAAATCATTATACGCCGTGAGTAGAAATCTCCTCATACGCAAAAAATCTAGCCCACTATGCCCCTCTACAAAATCGCTATAATCTCGCAAAATCTTGTTTTCTTGCTCAAAAAACTCCTCTATGCAAGCATTTGGCATTTTTGTCATCGGTATGGTATCTGGGTCTATGGGCTTTGGCTTTATGCGCACTCGCGTAACCACGCGCATCTCTACTTCAAACTCCACATCTTCGCCCACTTGTGGCGCACCATTATCATCTATCCACACCTCAAGGCTAAAATCAAAAATCCGTTTGTTTAAATCCTGCTCTATCTTGCCTTGATTGGTTTCTGTGTCTATGCTTATGAGTTTGCCTGTAAGCATTTTTGAGCTCCTTGCACTTGCACGCTAAATTGTGTTGTGCGTATTATATAAAATTTGCATTAAGTTTTGTTGTATTTATTGTGTTTTATATTTCTTAAAGTGCCCTATTTAATCCATTTGGCTAGAATGTGGCTTCTGCAATCTGCGCTTGTCGTGCTTGCCACGCTCACAAAGCAAATACACCACAAAGTCCAAAAATGCAAACAAAAATCGCTTATTATCGCAATCTTTTTATCGGCGATAGCATAATCGCGCTTGATTCTCTCTATGCTATCAAAGCCCTTTATCCAAATGCGTTTTTGGTTGTATACACGGGCGATATAGGGGTGCGGATTTTTTCTAAATTTGACTTCATTGATGAAATAGTAAATATCCAAAATCTATCCAAAGAACAAATCATAAAAGCTCTAGATTCTAAAGAGTTTGACTACCTAATCCTAACCCAGCCCAACCGTCGCCACACCAGCATAGCAAGTGCTAGTAACGCTAAAGTCATCATAAGCTACGCTATGTGGCACAATATCTTTAGGCGATTTTGGGGGAATATTTTTAGCACGAAAATCTTTAGTAAGATTTTTTGTAAGATTTTGGGCGAGAAAATCTTTAGCAAAGTATTTTATAAGCGTGGGTTTAGGCAATTTAAGCGGGTATTTTACTCGGTAGCTTTTGGGAGCACACCAAACTATAAACGACTTTTATCACTTGTGCGAGAGATAGACGCACCCCACTATGATAGCTCTAAGATAGATTTTACCCCTGCTAGATTCCCACCTAGCCCCACTCATATAGAATTTGTCAAGCAAAATCTAAAGATTCCAAAAGGCTACAAAATCCTAATCAATCCATACTCAAACTCCTCCCCCATAAGCCTAACCCCGCAAGGCTACACAACCCTTGCCACTACTCTAGCAAAAGCCCTACCACAAGCGCAAATCATCATTTCTAGTTTTGAAGGTGCGCCAAAACTACCACTTAAGTCCGATTCCCTAAATAGCAAGGGGGAGGCTAAAAATATACACATTTTCAAAAACAACCACGATTTGGGCAATCTAATCGAACTTGTGCGGAGCGTGGACTTGCTAATCTCGCCAAGCACAGGCACTATCCACATAGCCGACAATCTAGGCATAAAAATCATAGGGCTATATAGCAAAAGAGATATGCGACTATGGCTAGGCAAAAATATGGACAAATCCTCTATAATCGTGCTAAAGACGCATTATAGCAAGCTAAAGCGGAGCGAAGAGAGCAAAATCATAGAGACAATCACGCAAAAAACCATAGAAGTAATAAATGGCTTAAAAGAATGAAAGTTTTGAGTAAAGAAGTTCTTAGAAAGTTTTAGATTCTAAGCACTTTTATTTTTGTCATTTTTAGGCTCGATAAATCAACTACTCAAGCTGTGCTATTTCTTTATAGTCTAGCAAATGCTTTTTGGATATAGCGTCATCTTTAAGTGTTGGGAGATTTTTATTGCCAAGTGCTCTTTTTAGATTGCCACGCCAATCGCTAAAATCTACTCCGCCAAAAGCACTTACCAAATCGCCACAATCCTTGCCACTTAGATTTTGGCTAGGCACTTCATAAAACAGCTTTTTTAAGCCCTCATCAAAGTAGATTCCTTGAGCTATGACTTCCCTGCCCTTTATCCCTAGCCCTTGACATTTCTCACACCCCACAGGGAAAAATACCTCATCATCGCCCTCTTGTCTTTTGCCCTTGCAGTGCGAGCATAGCCTGCCTAAAAGCCTTTGAGCAATGATACAAATAAGGCTAGATTCTATCACGCTTCTTGGCGCACCCATCTCAAATAACCTCTCAAGTGTAGATATGCAGTCATTGCTATGCAGGCTAGCAAGGACTAAATGCCCTGTGAGAGAGGCATTTAGCGCGAGGGTAAGCGTCTGCTCATCTCGTAT
>SAMEA104315421__coassemble_1130_pt1 | contig 15913 bp, 15 predicted proteins | sample SAMEA104315421__metabat2_high_PE_034 | metagenome-assembled genome bin SAMEA104315421 (sample SAMEA104315421) | gut metagenome | biome: Monkey gut; feature: monkey-associated habitat; material: faeces | place: China | collected 2013 | reverse complement strand
ACGCTAGAGCACGCTAGGGCAAACCCCAAAATCGAGTTTCTTACCCCATACGCCCCGATAGAAGTCAAAGGCAATGATAAAAAAGCCACTTCTGTCGTGCTAGAAAACACCAAGACAAAAGAGCAAAAAGAGATAGAATTCTCTGGGCTTTTTATCTTTGTAGGTTATGAGGTAAACACTCAAGTGCTAAAGCAAGATAATGGCTCTATGCTTTGCGCAAGCGAGGATAATGGCTCTATCATCGTGGATTTGGCGATGAAAACAAATATCAAAGGGCTTTTTGCTGCAGGCGATATACGCATAAACGCACCCAAGCAAGTTGTTTGCGCTGCAGGAGATGGCGCGGCTGCGGCACTTAGTGCGATAGCTTATCTTGACTCTTTGCACTAAGTTTTGCATAAGATTTAGGGGAATATATGGCAGACAAATCACGAAGCGCAAAAAAGATAAAAATTGGCTTGCTAGGTAGCACAGGTCGCGTAGGCAGGCTACTTATAGATGAGGTTTTAGCTTCCACTGAAGCGGTTTTGAGCGTGATTTTTGTGCGTGAGAATCTAGATTTCCCCCAAATCCTCCAAAAAGAGCAAAATCTCCAAAGCGGAAATCTGCAAAACACGATAGTTACCAACGACTTAGACATACTTATCAAGTCTTGCGAGGTGATTATAGATTTTAGCTCCAAGCAAGGCACAGCTTCACTACTAAGCGCACTAAAAAACACGATTGATTCTAGCGAATCCAAAAGCCCAGCTTGTGTCATCGGCACGACAGGACTAGACAAAGAGGATTTCGCGCTTATTGAGAGTTTGGGCAAGCGTGTGCCGATTCTCTATGCGGCAAATATGTCGCTAGGAGTGGCGACTTTGTGCAAAGTAGTGGAGGAAGTCGCCCACAAGCTACAAAGCGCAGATATAGAAATAAGCGAGATTCATCATCGATTCAAAAAAGACGCTCCAAGCGGGACAGCCCTAGCCCTAGCCCACTCTTGTGCCAAAGGACGAGGAAACAAATCCCAAAACTTCATCACCGATAGAATATCAGCAGGTGCAAGAGAAGCTGGGCAAATAAGCATAGTGTCCCTACGCGGAGGAGATGTCGCAGGTAGGCACACGGTAGGATTTTACCTTGATGGCGAGTATTTAGAATTCACACACAACGCCACAAGCAGAGCGACATTTGCCAAAGGTGCGCTTGCCTGCGCTCTATGGCTCTCTAAGCAAAGCCCAAAACTCTATTACATCGATGATATGCTAGCAAGCAATAGCTAGAGATTTTTTTCACGCTAGATTTTGCACAAAAGCTACAAAATCCACAAATCCAACAAAACCAAAACCCATACAAGAAAACCCACTCAAAACCTTTGACAACCCCAAATGAACCACGAAATCACAAAAACCGCCCTTATAAACGCCACTTCTATCTACTATGAATATCTCCAAAACCACAATCTAGGCTGCGAGCAGCTCCAAATACTTGGCATAAACATACAAGAATCCATAATAAAGTTTTTTATAAAAGCAAAGTTCGTCAATACAGATTCCCTTATGCTTGATGTGTGTGGAAGATATACTCCACTTAGCGAGGAAGCAGGAGGCTTTTGCGTGCTTTTTTATGACGAAAAAACGGGGATTTTGGCTATTGAGTGCCTAGATTGCGCCCTTTTAGAAAAGATAGAAAAACACAAAAATGACATAAAACTTTTTAGCGATTTGAAGTTTTTAATCCGCAATTTAGAAATGTTTTTTGAAAATGCAAAATCCTTTGCCCTGCCTACCAAAAATCCACCTCTTGCCAAAAAACCACTCCTTGCCCAAAATCCACCACTTAATCAAAATCCACCCTTTGCCCAAAATCCCCTTGCACAAACAGAATCAAACTCTAGCCAAAGTCCACAAAATCAGCACATTGAGATAGATTCTACTTTCACCCCCAAAGACTACCTAAATGCCGAGCAAAAGTCTGCACTTATGTGCGCTCTAAGCGAGCCTTTTAGCTATATCTGGGGTGCACCGGGCAGTGGCAAAACCCAAGTCGTTCTCTTTGAAGCACTGCTTTATTATATTTACAATGGCTTGCCTGTGTGCGTGCTAGCCCCGACAAATTCTGCGCTAGAGCAAGTCCTAATCGCGCTTATTAGCAAGTTTGACGCACTAGGGCTAAATAGAGAAAAGATTTTGCGACTTGGCACACCTAGCAACGCCTTTTTGGAAAAATACACCGAAGTGTGCGACCCACAAGTCTTGCAAAAAAAAGCAAAAGATTCTCTCTTTAGCTCCACCACTCCCAAAGCACGGCTAAAAGAAGCCCTACTCATCGGTATGACAATGGACGGATTTATCAAAAAAAATGCAAGTTTGGGAATAGATTTTTGTCATTTTTTCTTAGATGAGTGCGCTTTCACGCCACTTATCAAAGCCCTAGTCCTAACCACCCAAAACACGCCCATAACCCTGCTTGGCGACCACAAACAGCTAATGCCAATCTGTGAGATGCCCACCTCACAGATAAAGGGCGAGAAAATCTGGGCAAATCTTTTTAATCTCTCTTCGCTATTTTTGGAGGACTTTTTCGCTCACAGCGCAGAGATAAGCGCACCTATCTTTGGCAAATCCCAATCTAGCCCGCTATGCTTTACCCAAGATAATAGTGCAAAAACCGCCTTTTGTATCTTGCGACAAACCCACCGCTATGGCGACAATCTCGCCAAAATCTTGGACTCTCATATCTATCATAATGGCTTAAAAGGCAAGCAAGAAAACACGCAGATTTTCTACATAGATTGCCCAAATGCGATTATAGAGGATAAGCAAAATATCACAGAAGCCCGCGCTATCGCTGCTCTCACAAAAGAACTAGATAAGCAAAAATCCCCGTTTTTACCCCAAAATGATTTTAGCGATTTTGCCATCATCACGCCTTTTATCAAGCAAAAAAAACTGCTAAGCGATTGTGGTGTGCCATATCGCCGTATCTGGACGATTCACGGCTCGCAAGGGCAGGAGTTTGACACTGTTATTTTTTCCCCTGTGATGCTTCATCATCACTTGACTGATTCTCGCAATACAAATGCTTGCTATGCGCTAAATGTCGCCATAAGTCGCATAAAAAAGCAGCTAATCATCGTGTGCGATAGGGCGTATTGGCTACGATTTAGAGGGCAGTTTTTAAGCGAGATTTTGGCAAATGCACTTCCATTTCCAAATCAAGCAAGCCTCACAATCTCGCAAAATACCCGCCCAAAAACTTCATCACAAAGCGCACCTACAAAGCACCCAAGCAAAGACATTGAAATCATCAAAATCTAAACGCCACTAGCACACTAAAAACCACTAGCACGCCAACCCACACTAGCGCAAAAACCTGCACAAATCTCGTGCAAAACCTTATCGCAAAATCCTAGCGCAAAAACCTGCACAAATCCCTAGCAACGCGCTTTGCCTATCACCAAATCCCACCGATTAAGTCCCGCGTTTTTTGCATATTTCTACAATCCTACCCCAAAATCTCGCCTACCCCAAAACCTCGACTTTTTCCACACCATAATAAAACGCCTTGTATCGCTCCAAAAAATCATTATGTCTAGAAAAAGCACGGTTTGTCTTTGTGTATGGATTTTTATCCCTTTTGTGCTCTCCCTGCCCTTGATAGTCTTCTCTTAGGCTATATAGCGATTGCGCGGCGATGACTTTCTCTCCCTCGCTCATTCCCTCACTAGCACGGACAAAGGCACTATATTCCTCATCACTCATTAGCTCCAAAATCTCCATTCCGTAGGTTTCCCTCACAGCAGAACCTGCAAAATCCTGCTTTGGCGGGCTATCTTTTTGGATTTTCTCTAAAGTAGGTTTTTGGATTTTTTGTAGAGGTTTTGTTTTTTGGGTGGATTGCGCAGAGTTTTGGCTAGTTGGGTTCTCGCCGTTTTGATTTTGTATATTTTCTTGGCTTATGTCGTTTTGTGAGTTTTGAGCTATATTTTGCGTAGATAGAAGTGAGCTAATCGAAGTCTTGGGCAATCCATAATCAATACGCAAAACACACCTCCAAATACATTTTTAGATTTTAGCAGTTTATCAAAGTAGCAAAGCATATACATAGCCTAGCCAAAGAAGCGGATATACCGCACTTCTTAAGCATAAATTCTAAGCACAAATATGACGCAATCAAAAAAGCAAAAACAAATCCAAAATCTAAAAATCTAAGCCTAAAATCCAATCCCCATTTCAAGCATTCCTATTGCGTTTGTGAGTGCGGGCATACCTAGTCCCTCACTAGATATTTTTGACGCACCTAGATTTTGGTATCTAAATATGATTTTTAGATAATACTCCATTTGCTCGCTATAAAAATAGCTAGCCCCCACACTCGCGCTATAAGCCTCCCCTTTTAGCGCAAAAGCACTCAAAGCCGAGTCTTTCCCAAACCCATACCCACCATAAAAAAGCCAATCATACCCCACACTATATTGCAAAGCCACTCTTTTGCCAAGCGGTATCGCCCCATCTAGCTCCCCACCTAGATAATGAAACAAATACGAGTAGCCACCGCTACCCTTTTTGCGCGAAGTGTAGGCTTCAAATGTATAGGCTAGATTTAGATAGAGAGGGATATTTTTGGTGGCGAGATTTACCCCCACTTTTGGTCGTATCTCGCCAAATAGTGCGACACCCTCCCTCACAAACTGCAGGGACAAAAGAGCTCGATTTTGCTTGCCTGCACCTAGCTTCGCGCTTAGGACGAACTGTGCGCGGTTGTTTTTGGTAGCTATGCCACCCTCTAGATTTAGGTATCCTGCGTATATGTCGCTGTGGGTTTGCTTTGTGTGGGAGTGCTGCAAGTGAGTGTATTGCGCGCCTATGCCTACGCGTGTGTATTCTCTAGGGCAATCGCCCATACCGCAAAAAGCCCCCATATACGCGCCCAAAAACGCACTTGAAGTGCTAAAAGCCATTTATTTTCCTTTGTTTAGATGTTATGAATTTTTGCAAATTTTAAAATTTCGGTGCAATTTTCAAAGAAACCTTATCATTTAAGGAAATTTTAAGTAGGGGGGGGGGTAGAATGCAAGCCAACAAATTTACTACGCAAAGGAGTTCAAATGAATCCAGAAGAAGCACTTATAAAATACTATGGTGGGAATCCTGTCTATTCGGGTGGGCAACTAACCAGAATTAACGGCAAATATGTTACATATTCAGGCGGAAAACTATCAAGAATCGGCAACGATTCCATTTCGTATTCAGGTGGTAAGCTATACAAAGTAGGTGGAGCAAGTGTGAGATATAGTGGTAATAAGATTGTTGAGATTGGTGGAATAAGAATCTCATAAAAATTATGGGGGTAGGATTGTTTTTATACCACAATATAAAAATTTGCTAAGCATAGGAGATACAAATGAACCTCAACAAACCAAGCAAAGATGAAATGGATAGAATCTCTGCCTTGTGGGAGAAAGAACCTAGCTATATGCACTACAAAGATGAAGTCAATGCTTTGGAGTGGCTTTTTAAGTCATATCCCACCAATACAAATCTAAATGAAATCATCATAAAAGTGGCTTGCCTTGATAGACTTTATAGCACAAACATAACCAAAAGCTACAAAATCCCTCAAGTCGCGCAAAAAATATTGCAATCAGGCTTTGATGATAGAGTGCAAAAAGGCGATATAACCCTCGTAGATGATATAGCAAATCTTGGCAAGACACAAATAGAGGGGCAAGGAGGGAAGCAAATCCTATCATTTGCTAGTAAGTATTGCGCGTGGCATAGTAGTGTGGTGTATGAAAAAGATGATTTTGTCATCATAGATAGTATCGTAAAAACGAAGCTAAAAGAATTTAACGAGTAATATCCTTTCGCTAAATTTAGCAAAAAAGATTTGAAAGACTATAAAAAATACAAAGAGATTTTAGAGAAATTTAGAGAATTTTTTGGGCTTAAAAAATGTAGCTTTAGGGATATTGATAGATATTTGTGGAGGCTTGGGAAACTAGAGCAAATGGCAAAGACTAAGCAAAGCTAGGAAATAAAGAATCTTGCAAATGGTTTGGAGCTAGATTTACAAAAGTGTGCAAAAGCGGGTTATTGCACCTTGTTTGCTCTTTGCTGTCGTAGCAAGCCTTGCTTTTCTAGTTTTTGCACGGCTTTTATGTTTTTGTAGATTTTGTTGTAGTATTTCTGTGCCGACCTTGAGTTTACCTTAAATCCAGCGTTGTAGCTTTTTATGGCGTATTCTAGGGGATTTTTTTTGCGCTTAGACCAATAGTTATAAAAGTATTGCAGTGTGTCTAGTGCGGCGTTTATGGATAAATCCTCGTTGATTATTAGATTGCCACAATAGATATTGCGATTTAGCGGGGAGTCCTTGATTTTGTTAAACCTAAGATAGCTTTTGATATTGATATGTAGCACTCCGCAGTCATAAGTTTGCAGGTTTAGCGGGTATAGTCCTAGCCTAGATTCTGTATAAGAAATAGCGATAAGTGCGTAGTGGAAATCAAATGGCTTGCCTACTGCCCAGAGCTTCTTTAGCAAGGCTTTTTGTGTGTCTTCCAAATCTTCCCATTCTAGCGTGCTTGCAGATAGTGGGCTAGAAGCGCACACAAGGCAGAGTGCCAAAGGTGCTAGCAAGATTTTTGCGCAATATTTTGCTTTGGAATTTATCCAAGATTTTGCTAGGGAAATTGCGTGAGAAAAAGTGTGGGGAAAGTCAAAAATCCTAGCGTAAGCTATAAAAAAATAGCGATAAAGCCTTAGTCCAAATCGCGCTAAAAAAGTGCGGATATGAGCGCAAAATCTCACAAAAAAGTGAAAAATCCTAGCAAAAATCACGCAAAAAGCAACTACATAAGTTACTATGTGGATTTCGGGGATTTCCTCACTAGGCTTTTTGTGATAGTTATTTGGGTGGATATTTGGATAGTGATTTGGGTTAGCTTTTTTTAGCTTTTGTGCTTGCATTTGTGATATACTCCTTGCAAGTATTCATTTACTATTGGTTTGCCTACTAGCAAAATATATTCCAAAGTAAATGTATCACAAACAATTAGCTAATGAATGAAAAACACTAGGCAAATGATAAGCAAACAAAACCCCCCGCACTTCCCTTAATCAATATTTGCCCCATACCTCCTCTAGCCACGAACCCCCTCGCAAGCAGACAAGCTAGATAAAGCCCACATTCTATAATCGCACAATCCCACAAACTAGCTAAAAAGCCAAGCGCAAACCACCATTTACTTGCGTAAGTGTAGGCACTCCATAAGAATCCAAATGTGTATTTGCGACATTTACTACACCTATGACATTATCGCTAAACCAAATCTCAAAGCCCGCATTTACTTCGTTTTGGGTGGATTTCACGCGCCTTATCTGCGTGGCATTTGCAACATTTGCCACAGATTCTATCGCATCATAAAAAGTCGCTCCATAAGCTACAAAAAAGTTAAATCTCTTTAGTTTTGCAGAGATTTTGCCATATATGAGATTGGCGTTTGGCTGTGTTTTTAGTGCGCGACCTCCCCACACAAAAAATGGGCTAATATCATCACCCAAAATCCCTAGACTACCCCACCCAGCTTTATATCCTGTCAGCACATATCCAGCTGCAATCTCAAAGGTATTTTTCATCGAAAAATTCCCTTGTAGATAAAACACCCCGCCGTCATTTTTCCCGCTAGATTGCACTATTTGCAGGGCGTTTTTGTGCTCAAAGCTATATGCCCCACCACTTCTAGCTTGAAGCGCAAACTTCTCGCCTATATCAAAATCTGCTTGTAGATTCCCACCCACAGCGGTAAAAATCGGTGGGGAAAAGTAAGTATAAGCCTTTAGCGTGAGTTTGTCATCTAAAAAATAATACTTTGCTCCCGCATAATACACGCCCGCTTCACTAGGACGGACAAAGTTTGTCATCGCATAATAATCAATCCGCCCAAAATCATACACCCAAAACGCCTCTATGAGTAGATTTTCTAGCGAGCGATTGCGCACCCAAATCGCATCGCTAAGTGTATTTATCCACTCATTTTTTATGTCGATTCTACCGAGTTTGACATTGGTATCACCATCGAAATATTCAAAAAAGGATTCTGCTAAAGCGGCTTGATTGGAATTAAAAAAATCCTCCCTCACGCTTCCACTACCTTTTTTGGAATCATAAAAGCTAGCCATTGCGCGGAAGCTAATACTTGCGCGGAAGTTTTTGTAAAAACCTGAAGTATATCCTAGTCCTACATTCCCTAGAAAATATCCCATATTGCCCATATATCCGTAGCTTGCAAGCCCTGCGTTTTTGTTACCTACTATTGTGGGAGTGCCTTTTATGCCACCTATGAAATTCCCATAAAAGATTAAATCCCCCTTGCTTACGCCGTTTTTTAGCGCGTCATCTATGCTTTCAAACGCCACACTTGGCGCAATCAATACCGAAAAAACAAAGGCTAGAGCTAAGCGCAGGTTTTTTATCATTTGGCATTCCTTAAAGTGGAGGGATTAAGATATTTTTGTGATTGTATCTTATTTGTGTGTTTTTTAGGCATTTTGGGTATTTATTGTCGTGGTGTTTTGCAGTTATAGCCATAGATTATCAAGCAGTCTAGTTTTGCCTACAAATCCTGCAAGCAAGATTATGCTTTTATCTGGCGTAAGTGTGTCAGTCCTTTTTAGCTCATAATCACACGCTTCTAGGTAGTCTAGCTTCACGCCACTATTTTGTAGCACTTTTTGCCCCACATTAAGCACTTCTTTCGCGCTAATCGTTTCTTTGGAATCTATTTTGTGATTTTTTGATTTTGTAGAAATCTCATCATAGCGTTTTTTCATAGATTCTATTGCTTTTGGGATTGCTAGTGCGATTTTACGCTCATCTTTGGATAGATAGGCATTGCGTGAGCTTAGAGCTAGCCCGTCTTTGTCCCGCACGATAGGGCAAGGCACGATAGAAATGGGGATAAAAAAATCCTTTACCATTTTTTGAATGACTAAAAGCTGTTGGGCATCTTTGCGACCGAAATACGCATTATCAGCGCAAGATAGCCAAAAAAGTTTCATAATCACTTGCAATACGCCACCAAAATGGCTAGGGCGGGCAAATCCCTCAAGCACACAAGCAAGAGATTTTGGTGGGTTTATACTTGCTTCATCATCGCTTTGATACATATCGCTAGCTTGCGGGAGAAACACCGCACTTGCTCCTAGCTCCTCACACCGCGTTATATCTGCTTCAATCGTGCGTGGGTAGGTGGCTAAGTCCTCGCTCGGTGCGAATTGTGCTGGGTTTAGAAATATTGATACGATTGTGTGGGAATTTTGTGCGATACTTGTGGATATGAGTGAGGAGTGTCCAGCGTGGAGTGCGCCCATAGTGGGGACTAAGCCTAGAGTGGTTTTTTTATCGCCTTTTTTATCGGTGCTTTTTGTGGATTTTGAATTTTCTCTAGCTTTTATGCAGTATGCTTGGAGTTCTTTTGGGGTTTTTAGAAGTGTGATTTTGCTCATTTATGTTTACCTTAGTTTATGGGATTTAGATTTTGGCTAGAGATTTTGCATTTGCAAAAGTATGTCTTGCAGGGCTTTTTGTGGTGAAGTGGACTGATAGATTGGGCGACCTATGACTATGAAATCCGCTCCTGCGCTATGTGCTTCTTGCAAGCTAGCTACTCGTCTTTGGTCATCTTTTTTATTTGTGTTATTTTTGTTTGGCTCATTTTGGTTTATTTGTGGGCGTATGGCGGGAGTTAGGGTAAGTAGCTGTGGGTGGGATTGCTTGATAAGTGCGCACTCTTGCACAGAGCAAACCATACCGTCTATGCGAGATTTTGCACACGAATTGCCAAACTCCCTCACAGCTTGTGCTATGCTAGTGTGATATACTTCGCTAAATTCTACTTCACTAAAGCTAGTAAGTGCGCTAACTGCCATTATTAGAGGTTTTGTAGAATCTAGTTTATCTAGCCTTGTCACTATTTCTTGCATAGCTCTTTTGCCAGCACTTGCGTGGATTGTCAGCATATCTATGCCGATTTTTGCGCACTCATTGATAGCATCTGCCATTGTGTTTGGAATGTCATAAATTTTTAAATCCAAAAATATAGGCAAATCACATACTTTTTTTATCGCTTCTATGCCGCTTATGCCATCACGCACAAACGCTCTAAGCCCTACTTTTAGCCAGATTTTGCTTTTTTTTGGGGTTTTTGGCACTGCAAAATCAAGCCCAAAATCGCCCTTTAAGTCTCTTATGCAATCTAGCGATTTTATAAGCGATAGATTTTGCTCTAAAGTCTCTAAATCTAGCGCGATTACAAGATTCATCTTAACTCTTTTTGCAAGTATATATAAGCGCGTAGATGAGCGCGACAATGAATACAAATCCTAGCGTGCCAAATGCGATATAGCGCAAGTTTTGCTTTATGCTTGCAAACTCGCCAAGAGAGGCTTTTGAGGCAAAAATATCTACAATGTTGCTAATGCTTAAATCATCTCCAAACCACACGCCCACATAATATCCAAACACCGTCAAAATGCTTATCCAAATAGTCGCACCCAAAGTTGTATAAAAGCTAAATTTGATGATATTCATTCGCGCAAGCCCAGCAGGCAGGGAAATGTATTGTCTAACCCCCATAATGAGCCTACCCAAAAATGTGCTAATCTCACCGTGCTTTTGAAAAAAGCTATCCATTTTGTCCATCGTTTTTTGAGTGAAAAAGAAATATTTGCCATATCTTAGGAGAAATCCTCTACCAAAATAAAGTGCCAAGTAGTAGTTAAAAAGCGCACCAGCTAAGCTCCCGCCAGCTCCCGCTAGAAGTGTTAGATACATATTCATCTCTCCGCGATAGACAAGGTAGCCCGCAGGAATCATCGCCACTTCAGAGGGAAAAGGAAAAAAGCTAGATTCTAAAAACATCATAATAAAAATCCCTGCGTAGCCAAAAGAGCCTACTGCATCGACAATAGTGTGGATAATGTGATTCATTTTGTGCCTTTATTTTGTTGCATTTTGGGATTGATTTTGGTGAGTCTATTTGCCACAAAATCCATTTATCGCGTCATTGTGTAGCACGGGGGTAAACTCAATGATATTATATGTGGCTGCGTTTTTTAGGTTGTATGGGTCGTTTTTGGTAAATTCTTGCACGGATTCTAGGCTAGGAAATCGTCCGATGATGATTCCGCCTGTTTTTGGATTGCGTGGTCCAGAGGCGAGCAAAAATCCTTGCTCATAGCCTTTTGCTAGATATGCTCTATGCTCCGCTAGAATAGAATCTATCACCTCTAAGCTAACGGTGTAATTAACCTCTATGATAAAAAGATTTGCCATTTTGCACTCCTTAAGATTTGCGCGTTTTGGATTTTGTCTGTTTGTCTGAGATGAATCATAGATAAAATCATCACAAAAAGCATAATGGTAGCAAAAAATGACAAAAATTGCCTAAATCTTGCGGTGCAAAACCACACAAAATCTATGCAAAATAAAAAGCGCGAAAATGCGGTTTCGACTGAAGTGCTTGCAAAATTTTGTGTAAAAAATTTGTGGCAAAGTGTGTCGCTAGATATTACTAATTCAAAAGTGAAGCAAAAGCAAAATAACCAACACAACACAATAAAGAGCCAAAAAATATCTAAATGATTTTGCGCAAAAAAGCCTAAAATTTCAAAAAATCTAGCTGATTTTCATAAAAATCATAGAAAATTTATAAAAAAATTGTGTTTTTTAAAAATTGATTAACTTTTTATAGGCTACAATTCTAATTGATAATTTTTATTGATTATCAAATCTTAATCTAAAAAAGGAGTAACTATGTTAGTTACAAGAAAAGCACCTGATTTCAATGCACCAGCAGTGCTAGCAAACAATCAAATCGTAGAAAGCTTTGAGCTTAGCAAAAATCTAGGCAAAAATGGCGCGGTAGTGTTCTTTTGGCCAAAAGATTTTACTTTTGTATGTCCTAGTGAGATTTTGGCTATGGACCACCGCGTGAAAGATTTTGCCGAAAAAGGATTTAATGTCATCGGCGTGTCTATCGACTCTGATGTCGTGCATTTTGCGTGGAAAAACACACCCGTAGACCAAGGTGGCATTGGCAATGTCAGCTTCCCTATGGTATCTGACATCACTAAGCAAATCTCTCGCGACTATGATGTCCTAGTAAATGGAGCGGTAGCACTTCGCGGTAGCTTCCTAATCGACAAAGACCAAATCATTCGCCACGCGGTTATCAATGATTTGCCACTTGGGCGAAATATGGACGAAATGCTACGAATGGCTGATGCTCTACTATTTGTCCAAGAGCACGGCGAAGTGTGTCCAGCAGGCTGGCAAAAAGGGCAAGCAGGTATGAAGCCAACAGCTGATGGCGTAAAAGACTACCTAAAAAACAACGCTAGCAAGCTATAAAATTTGCCTGCATTTTTGCAATCTTTAGGGGGGCGTTTTTACACACGCCCTTTAGAGATTGTGCTTATACCTTTTGCGACTTTGTCAAGCGGAGGTGAGATTCATAAAGCGAGTCTCATAAAAACTTAAAACAATACAAAATCTAGCAACTTCAAATATAAAAACTCCACTTGTTTCTTTCACTCATTTCAAATCCTCAAAATCCACAAAAACACAAAATCTGCTTCAAAAATCCTTGATAAACTTTATTTGTTTGTGATTTCTTTTTGCACGAAAATGCGTCAAAATTGTGTGCTAAAGTTGCGCACTTTACGAGATATTTTATGTTTTTAATGTTTTTTTAAGTTTAGAAATAGTTTAATTTCTATTTAAAATACATTTGCATACATAAATTTTGCAAAAATGTCGTTCGCTGTCGTTCTAGGTGCAGAATCAACCAAGAATCAACTTAGGAGAATCACAATGCCAACAACACAAAAAATACAAAAGCAGAAGTTTTTGCAACTAAGCGTGGTGGCTACTTTGGCACTATCAAGCCAGAGTTTGCAAGCAGCTGATGACCTCACTTTCTCAAGGGCTATGCTTCAAAATGTCGCTCTTACTCATCTGCGAAATAGTGCCATAGCTGATAGTATTTTGGACTCTATGACGAGGAAAAGCTTCCACTCCAACTATGGGCAAAAAACTGCTGTGGGAGAGCTAAAAGAAGCAGAAGAAACCATAAGAAACAGAGACTATGACTATGAAGCCATAGAGATATATGTCGCAGGCAAAGTCGCCAAAGAAAAAGCTCAAATAGCCAAACTAGAGGAAAAAGTCCAAGCCCTAACCGAGCAGCATAACGCACTTCAAGAAAAAGCCACCCAAGCAGCCATAGAGGAAGAAAAAGCCAAACAAAAAGCTATCCTCATAGAAAAAGCAAAAATAATAGCCGAGCAAAAAGCAAAATCCGCCCTCCAAGTCAAAATCCAAGCTCATCAGCGCGAAAAAGCACGACTAGCACGAGAAGAGTCTCTAGCCAAAAGCAAAGCCCAAGCCAAAATCCAAGCCCAAGAAAGAGAGCAAATCGCTGCTAGAAATAGACAGAGAGATACCCAGCTAAATGAGCAAGTAGCACAAGCCAAACAACTCCAAGCCAAAATCGCTCAAGCCAAGCAGACAAAAGCAAATCTTGCTAGGACACTAGAGCAAGAAAGAGTGCGGATAGACTCTCAAGTGCGCCAGCTACAAAAAGAGTATGAAGAAGACACGCAAATCAAAAATCCAACTTCTATGCAAAAGAGCAGGCAAAAAGAGCGACAAAGAGAGATAGCAAATCTAAACACCAAGCTAAAAGACTTGAGTGCCAAAACAAAGCAAGATAGCCAATCCCAAGACATAATCATAACCAACAATGAAAGAGAGCTAGCAAAAGTAGATGCCTCCCAAAAAGAGATAAAATCAGCCTATGAGCGTGATATAGCAGGCATAAAAGAGCAAAACAAACAAGAGTATCAAGCCCAGCTAAAAGAAATCGCTAAGCAATACTACCTAGAGCCACTTGATACCAAAGCTGAGCTAGAATCCCTCCGCCAAGAGCATACGCAAATAGAGGTTGCCAAAGCTCAAAATACAGAAATAAAGCTACCTCAAGCTAGCATATCTGCTATACAAACACGGATAAAATCTCTCTATAATCAACCAAATCAAGGCAAAAACCCCGAGATAGCACAAACCAAAAATCAAATCGCCGAAGCACAAAAAAAGCTTGAAGAAAAAGCAGCCTACTTCACTGCCCAAGCTAAGCTAGAGCAAGATAGACAAAAGCAATTAGAGCTAGACTCTGTGCGGGTGGATTTGAGTGAGGTAAACAAAATACGGCTAAAGGGCGTGGATTTGGACAAACAAGATTGGACAAATCAGCAGATTTTGGACGCGCTTGATAGGATATTTATCCCTTATTATGGAGATAAAAAACAGCACTTTTTCTTAGTCCCTTATGCGCTACATAGCTACCTAAACGAAAAAAGTAGCATAAAAGGAGATGATATAGGTGGGGGAATCTTGCTAGGAATTGAGCGAAATCTAGGACCTCTAGCAGGCAGAATCGGTGGGTATGTGGGCTATGAGTTTGGCTACCTAAATACCACTGTGGAGGGTGGCGTTAGCAATGTCGATACAAGTATATACAATCACGGCGTAAATGGTGGCTTGACTTATTTCAAGCCATTTGCCACAAGCGGGACAAACGAGTGGTTTTTCAAAACAAGTTTGCGTGGAGGAGGGAGATTTATGGCTTACAATAATGTCAATATCTATGCAAACACAACCACAACTCTAGGCAGTGCAAAACCTGATATGATAAAAGCGTGGAATGTAGGTATTGATATGCGAGCGGGCAAGAAATTTTACTCTGTGAAGCGAAACTCGTATTTTTCACCAGAATTTGGCATAAGCTATGATATGCTTCAAACGCTGAAGTGGGATTCTGTGAGTGTGAATGGAAATAAAGAGTCTATAAAAGAGCATTCTTTTCATTTGCCTCAAGCAAGGGTGCAGATACATTATCAAAAAGCGTTTAGAAATACATTTAAATTCTCCGCGACACTTGGTGGCGTGTATAACATACTAAACACCCCTAGCGTGTCCTACTACATAGATTCTACAAATTCTACGACACCAACTAGCAAAGGAGTTGATTTGCCAGTGGTGTATGGCGTGGCAGACTTAAACGCACACTGGGCACTGAAGCGCAACACAGAGCTTACATTTGGCTATACGGGCGCGTATTTTAGCACAGCAGTATCTAGTGCGGTTTTTCTAAAAATCGCTAAGTGGTTTTAGGTGGTGTGCTTTTAGATGGCTTTAGTGGATTTTGCTTAAGTTGGCTTTGGTAAGTTTTAGGTTTTCTTTGGCTTGCGTAGCGCAAAATCTAGAGAGATTTTTCGCTTATTTTGGCTATTTTTGGTTAGCACTTTTTAGGGCATTATGTTTTAGGATTCCAAAATCTGCTTTAGCAAATCTATGCTTTGGGCTATGGCTAGATTTTCTTCTTGCTTGGTTAGGCTAGATTTTGGGGATTTTAGAAATACATAGCGATTATCTTTTGTGCTCCATTTTTTGCTTTCGCTTCTCTCATATAGCCCGATAGTATTTACTCCCATATTGCTACTTAGGTGGATAATCCCCGTAGAGGGCGAAATCACCACTTTGCACCGAGAAATCATCTCGGCTAGATTTAGCAAGTCATCGTTGTTTTCAAACACAAGCACATTTCTACGCAAGTCATCTTGCTTCTCTAGCTGTATCATAAACTCGCTATGCACTTTGGGGTAAGTGATGACAAGCGGGAGTAGTCTTGTGGAGTGTTGATTTGTTAAGCATTGATTTGTGGAGCATTGCGCGGGAGCTGTGTCTTTGTGGCTAGATTTGTGGTTTGTATTTGTGTGATTTTGGCTAGATTTTGTCATTTCTAGTGTGCTTGCTTTTTGGCTTTTGTAGTTGCCCCCCCCCCATTTAGGATTTAGCGCGA
>SAMEA104315421__coassemble_1106_pt1 | contig 16470 bp, 10 predicted proteins | sample SAMEA104315421__metabat2_high_PE_034 | metagenome-assembled genome bin SAMEA104315421 (sample SAMEA104315421) | gut metagenome | biome: Monkey gut; feature: monkey-associated habitat; material: faeces | place: China | collected 2013 | reverse complement strand
TCCTCGCTATCATCTACTTCGCTTGCATTTGTGCCAAGCCCCTCATCTACTTCGTTTAAAAAGCTCGTGTCATACTCTGGCTCACCTTGAGAGCAGATAAAGCTAACGATAGATTCTATCTCTTCTGGTGTAGCCCACGGCGCGTGTAGTCGTAGTAGTCCCACACCACCCATAGAAAACAGCATATCGCCATTGCCTAGTAGATTTTGCGCACCATCATTATCTAAAATCACCCGAGAATCAATAGACTGCCCCACTCTAAATGCAAGCCTAGCAGGGAAATTTGTCTTAATAAGTCCTGTTACAACTTCTCGGCTTGGTCGCTGTGTGGCTACGATTAGGTGTAGTCCAGACGCTCTCCCCATCTGCGCCACACGGATAATGGGCATCTCTGCTTCTTTCCCCCCCGTCATCATTAAGTCCGCTAGCTCATCAATGATTACCACGATAAAGGGGAAAATCTCGCCTCCATTTTGCTTTGCTTTGGCATTGTAATCATCTATGGTTTTGGTTTTATACTCACGCATCAAATCATACCTGCGCTCCATTTCTCGCGTGAGGTTGTTTAGCGCAGTGATTGCTTTTGCAGGGTCGGTGATGATAGGCGTAAGCAGATGAGGTATATCCTCATATAGGCTAAATTCCACTCTCTTTGGGTCTATCATTATTAGCCGTAGGCTTTGGGGGGAGTTGCGATAAAGTAGTGAGAGTATCATAGCATTTACCCCCACGCTTTTTCCGCTCCCTGTCGTCCCAGCCACAAGCAAATGTGGCAATTTCTTTAAATCCGTTACAAAAGGATTGCCAACCAAATCTTTGCCAAGCCCAAGTGCTAGAGGAGAAGCAGTGTTTTTAAAAATCTCGCTATCTAGCACCTCACGCAGATATATTGTTTCTCTATGCGAGTTTGGGACTTCGATTCCCACCGCGTTTTTGCCCGGGATTGGAGCTTGGATACGAATCGCTTTTGCAGAGAGTGCCATAGATATGTCTTTTCTAAGAGCTTCTATCCTGCTTACTTTGACATTCGCTTCAGGGACAAACTCAAAAGTCGTAACCACAGGTCCTAGATAAAACTGCTCTACATTGCCATTGATTTTGAATGTCTTTAGCTTGTGCTCTAAGTCGTGGATTTTTTTATCTATGGTGTCCTCTTCTGGACTTTGAGTGTTTTTGGGAGGGACAGCTAGGAAGTCAATATCAGGCAACGCGTAGTTTTTAGGCTTTTCTAGCGTGCCTTTATCTAGCTCTTTTAGTAGAGTATCGCTTGCCGAGAATGTCTTAGATGGAGCGTGTTTAAAAGGATTGCTTTCATAGTGTGTGGAATCTTTTTGTAGATTTTGCTGTTTTTGGTGGGAATCTTGCGCGCTAGATTGTGCTAGATTGGATTGTGCTTGAGAGCTATCAAAACCTTGTTTATTATCAAAATCTTGGCTTGCAAAATCTTGCGTAGATTCTAGTGCAGACTCGTTTTTTTCTTGGTGGCTTGGATTTTGGTTTGCTATTCCCTTTGTGCTTAAATCCTGCCAATATTCTTGTGTAGAATCTTGCACAAAATCCTGCACACAATCTTGCTCCATATTTTGTGCTAAATATTCTTGCGCTTCCTTATCCATATAGTGATTTTCTTGATTTCCACCATATTGATTCCCTGATTGATTCTCCGAAGTGGGGGCAAGCCTTGTGTATCGTGGTTGCAATGGCTCATTATAGACTTGTGATTGCGCTTCGCGTTTTTTGGCTCGCTCTAGGACTTCGCCAGCATCGATTTCTAGGACTTCTCCCTCCTCGCCCTCCTCGACAAGTCGCACCATTTTGGCGTATTTTTGCTCCTTGCTTTCTTGGGCTTTTTGCTCTTTGTCTTTGTCCTCATAGATGATAGTTACTTGCCTTTCATCAAAATCTAGCTCCGTGCGATGCAGTTTGTTTGGATTTTCATAAATGCTTCGCTCCCAAAAAGGCTCTAAATGATTTTGCAGATTCCGCTTAGAATCTTGCCCTAAATCTCTAAAATCCTGCCTAGAATCGTTATAAATATTTTGTGTGTGTTGTTGGCTAGATTGTTTATAGATATTTTCTTGCGTGTTGGTTTCTTTTGCAGAGTGATTATTTGTGGGAGGATTAAAAGCTTTTATACTATCGCTTTGAAAAAACGATGATAAGGCACTCCAAATCGTTTTTAGCCCATCGCCCAAAAGCGCGAAAATAGATTTCCCAACACTTACAAAGCATCTCCCCAAAAACTCAAAAATCGCCCCTAGATTGTCCTTTAGCCAAAAGATTTTATCTGGCATAAGCAAAAGAATGCCTACCAAAAAACTCAAAAATGTAGCGATTATCACGCCTAGCACACCCACAAAAGGCGAAATCTGCCTAATGAGTAGCTCGCCTGCTTTTCCACCCCTCTCACTGCCAAATAACGCGAACTGCACCACCAAAATCCCAGCACAAATAAGCAAAATCCCACCAATGACTTTAAGCCGCTTTGGACTTAGACTCGAGTCCTTATACACCGCATAAGCAGGGTAAATAAAAAACAGCAAATATACATAGCCAAGATAGCCAAACAAACTTAGATTTAGCATAGCAAGCCCCCTACCAAGCTCGCCCATAAGCCCTCTATCTCCAAAAATCGTAGCAATGGTCAAAACGACAAAAAAAGCACACCAAGCAAAGAATATATATATTTTTTTCAATGTTACGCCCTTTTTTGAGCTTTTTTAAGCAAAATTTCTAAAGAAGTATTATATCATAAGTGCTTTAAAAGTTTCATTTAGGAAAGCCCTTAAACTTTAGCTTGCCACTACTTTATGAAGTTGATTTTATGAAGCCAGCTTGCTTAGAGTGATTTTGGGATTTTGGAGTTAAAATCAGTCTTTTGGGAGAGCAAAATGCACGGAAAGATTACTCGCTATTCAATGGCGACAGGCTCAGGCACGGTGATAAATTTTGCAAAAAGGGTGTTTGAGCTACGCGCAGAAAATTGGAGGGATAGGAAATTTTTGCCCGTTTCGGGTATGTTTGTGGAGTTTCGCGCTGATAGCAATGGACACATTACAGATGCAAAAAGTAGCGAATATCAAGAGTTTGGACCAGATTCTCTTGTAACAGAATATGACTTTTGGAGCACTCAAACCGATGTCGAGCTAAACTACAAAGAGCTATCCATACGCTATCAACAAGCCGAAGAGATATATAAACAAACCGACTATCTTAATATGAAAAATGTCGAGCTTACTCAAGGCGTAGAAGAGTGTGTGCGACAATACTACACACCAGAGACAAATACCATAAAATTTGCCCTTGCCGATGTCGAGGAGATTCCCCGTGAGGATAGGCTTAATTATATGGCTGTGAAGCGATTTATGACAAAGGCGATAGATTTTTTGGTATTTTGCGATAAAAATATCACTCCAGATATGTTTGCGGAGGATTTGCAAAAATTGCGCGGGCTAGAGTTTTGCTTCAAAGAGCTAAAAGGCAGAGAGACGCAAAAAAGCGAAAACATCTACACAGATGTGTTTTTGGAAAAACAGCTACATTTCAATGGGGCAAAAAAGGCGATTTCTGCGATAAAAGAGAGAATGCTTCAGCTTGAAAACAAAGTCAAATTTTCCACAAAAGAAGTATATCGACTTCGTAGCGTCATAGAGCGCAATAAAAAAGATGCCACCCTCCCACCCAAGCTAGAAAAGCACAAAGACATCATCGCAAAATCCGAAGAAGAGATAAAAATCTTTACTGCGTGTAAAGATAGACTCATAAAAGCTACCAAAAGTTTTCAGCAAAACTATGTAGCGGATTTTGACAATGAAATAAGAAGGCGCAGAGAGGAGCTAACCGATGAGATACGAAATGCGCTAAACACTATCGCAACCGTGCTAGATAACAAAATATGGCAAGCAGGTATGGGCTCAACTTCTGTGCATAGCAATTTTTTCAAGCAGCAAAACATAAATAGTGCCTACTGCACGATGACATTTTATTGGCAATACTTAAAAAGGCTTGATAAAATGCGGCTAAGCGATGCAGAAAAAATGGGATATAACTTCTATGAGCGATACAAAAAAGCTCATCAAAAATTTTTCCTAATCTACACAACCGACCCAAGACTAGAAATGTCGCTAAAAACGCAGATAATGTCGATAAACAAGGATTATGAGGTGTTTCCTGTGAAAAGCGATGGGGAGTTTATGTCTCATATCAACAACTACACTTTTGAGAGAGGGTATATCGACCATTCTATCCCGCACGGTGACCCAAATGCACTTATCATTGAGGTGCAAAAATCAAGGCGCAACAAAGATGCAAAATTTGTCATTGTAAATGAGGAGCAAGCCGCGCAGCTATCAAGAGACTATCGAATGTAGATTTTAGCCTTGCTAGATTTTGGTTTTTATTAGCCTTGTCTAGCTTGGCATAAATCTGCTATTTTTAGAAATGCCAAAAATATTACAAAGCGTGTGTAATGCAAAAAGCATGACTTAAAAAGCGTGGTTTCAAAATTTCAAAAATGAAAAAAAGCCATAGAGTTTTTATAGAATCAGGCTTGAAAAAGAATCAAATTTTTACACAAAACATCTTTCACATAATTCCCAAATAAATCTAATAAAATCTAGCTTGTTTTTTTGCTACTAAAAATCACTAAAACCAACCTAATCCATTATGGATTTGTATAAATTTTGCAAATAGCGTTTATAAAATCCTCGCCTAGTAATCTGGCTTAGGGGTTTTTAGCGTGCTAGGTGGTAAGATAGGTTGAGTGATTATTGGGTATTTGCCATTTAGGGATTCAAAAAACTTCTCTATCTTGCGCGTATCCTCATCATCAATCTTTATTCCAAGCTGGATTTCTCCCATAGTTTTTATCGCATTTTTTATATCCCAATACTGCCCATTGTGAAAATACGGCGCAGTGTGGAGGATATTGCGCAGTGTGGGGACTTTGACCTCGCCGTCTTTATTACCCTTAAACCCACCTATATGAGCAAATTCATAGGGCTTTTTGACCTCAAATGGCTGCATTGTCCCACCTAGATTTATGCCTTTGTGGCAGTTAGTGCAGCCTTTTTCGATAAAAAGGCTTAGTCCCTCTTGTTCCTCTATACTTAGTGCTTTTGGATTCCCTCGCAAAAAATCATCATATCTGCTAGGTGTATTTAGTGTCATTTCAAACAGCGCGATAGTATCAGCGATTAGCTTAAAATCTATGACTACATTATTTCCATAAGCTGCTTTAAACTCTTTGACATATTCAGGAATTGACTGCAAAGTAACGATAATATCTCGCTCGGTGTTTGCCATTTCTACGGGATTTTTCATCGGCTCTTGAGCTTGGTGGGACAAATCTTTTACACGACCATTCCAAAAATGCACACGGTTAAAAAGGGTGTTAAACACAGTGGGGGAGTTTAGGTGCTGTGGGTTTGACTGCCATTTATGCCCGATAGCAGCAGGCATAACCTCCGCGCCACCTAGCCCTAGATTATGGCAACTAGCGCAAGAGATATTTCCCGAGCGAGAAAGTCTAGGCTCAAAAAACAGCTTTTTGCCTAACTCTATTTGAGTGGGGGTAAATTTGGGCGAATAGTTTTTGATGATATTTTGTTTTTCGATATGTAGTCGCTGATAGTCCTCCAAATCTTTGCCTTGAGGCATAGGCAAAAGCCCAGCATCTTTGGCGTCTTCCATAAGTTCTCTAGGAGTTTGTGCTTGTAGTGTGATTTGCAGTGGTAGCAAGCATAGCAGTGATAGCATAGCTATGACACAGCTAGCAGTCTTTGTAGCAACCCTTATCGACACAGAAAAAAAAGTTATCAAAAAAGTGTGAAATCGCATTTTCTCTCCTTAAATGGCAAAATTTACATAAACAAACTAGATAAAAATCTCGTGGCAAAATTTTGGCAAAATCTCTAGCTCACATTCTAATTTATCAATTTTAGCCAAATTATGATAAAAAGTTTTTTAATCCACATTTTACACACGCTTAAAAAACAAAAATTTTAATAAATTTTTACACTTTTGATAAGATTCTAAAGACTTCTTAAATGAGTTTTTATTATAATGCTAGTGATTGTCAAAATACAAAAATTACAAGCAAGATTTATCTAAAAATATGTGAGATATATTTGTGGTTTTGTAATATATTTTTGTCAAAATGCACAATAAATATTACCTCACAAACCACACATAAAAAGCACATAAAACAACAAAATTTATATCAAAACAAAGGAGTGTCAAATGAGCTATACCCACTTACATTTACATACCGAGTATTCCCTCCTAGATGGCGCAAACAAGCTAGAAGTCCTAGCCAAAAGACTTAAAGAGCTAGGTATGACTTCTGTTGCGATGACTGACCACGGAAATATGTTTGGCGCGATTGATTTTTATACAAAAATGAAAAAATACGGCATAAATCCCATAATCGGTATGGAAGCCTACTTGCACAACAACGAAAATCTAAGCGACAAAGCTACCCCACAGAGATTTCACCTATGCCTTTATGCCAAAAATGAAATAGGGTATAAAAACCTTATGTATCTTAGCTCACAAGCGTTTATCAATGGATTTTACTTCTATCCTAGAATCAACAAAAAAATCCTGCGTGAGCGAAGTGAGGGGCTGATTTGCTCAAGTGCGTGCTTGGCTGGAGAAGTGGATTGGAATCTAAATTTAAGCGAAAAAAACCTAATGCGTGGTGCAGGTGGCTATGAAGCAGCAAAGGCAGCAGCACTAGAATATAAAGAGATTTTTGGCGATGATTTTTACCTAGAGATAATGCGGCACGGAATCAAAGCGCAAGAAAGAATCGACACACAGATTTTGCAAATCGCAAAAGAATGTGGCATAAAAGTCATCGCCACAAATGATGCGCACTATGCCACCAAAGATGATGCAGATTTCCAAGAAATCATAATGTGTCTAGGAATGGGCAAGACTATGCAGCAAAACAGAGAGAATGGATTGCGACATTCTGTCAAAGAATTTTATGTCAAATCTGCCCAAGAGATGGAGCGTATTTTTGCAGATATACCAGAAGCCATAGCAAACACCCAAGAAATCGCAGATAAATGCAAAGACTTCAAAATCGACTTAAAAGATGATAAGCACAATCCCCCCACACCACCTAGCTTCAAATTTACCAAAGAATACGCCCAAAAAGAGGGGCTAGATATGCAGAGCGATGAGGAGTATTTCAAATACAAAGCACGAAAAGGGCTAGAGGAGAGACTAGCAAATATCCCACAAGAAAAACACCAAAGCTACAAAGAGCGATTAGAATACGAAATAGACATCATATCTTCGATGAAATTCCCGGGCTATATGCTTATCGTGTGGGATTTTATCAACTACGCAAAACAGCAGGGAATCCCCGTAGGACCGGGTAGAGGAAGTGCTGCTGGAAGCCTTGTAGCGTTTTGCTTGCATATCACTGATATTGACCCTATGAAGTATAATCTCCTCTTTGAGCGGTTTTTGAATCCAGAGCGTGTGAGTATGCCCGATATTGATACGGATTTTTGTCAGCGCAGACGCCAAGAAGTCATCAAATATATGGTGGATAAATACGGCAAATACAATGTCGCCCAAGTCATTACCTTTAACAAAATGCTTGCAAAAGGCGTGATACGCGATGTCGCTCGCGTGCTAGATATGCCATATAAAGATGCTGATGAGTTTGCAAAACTTATCCCCGAACAGCTTGGAATCACACTAAAAGGCTACGAAAAAGATGGCAAATTTATCGAGGGGGCGTGGGAGCTAGAGCCCAAAATCAAAGCCTTAGTCGAGCAAAATCCGCTTGCCAAAAAAGTGTGGGAAAACTCCCTAAAAGTCGAGGGCTTCAATCGCAATGCAGGTAGGCACGCTGCTGCTATCGTGCTAGATAGCACTAATGAGCTGTGGAATAAGATTCCGCTTTTTACGCTACTAGATTCTCGCAACAAGAAAAAAAAGAAAAAATCCAAATCTAGCGCAAGTCAAACAAGTGAGAACGAAACAAATGAAGATGAAGCAAATCAAAGCACAGAATCACTAAGCTCAAATAACCAAGAAGTAGCACAATCTAGCGAGCAAAGTTCGCAAGCCGCAGAGGATAGCTCTCGCGTGATTGTTACGCAGTATTCGATGAAATATCTAGAGCCTGTAGACTTAGTCAAATTTGACTTTCTAGGGCTAAAAAACTTAACACAGATTGATGACACGCTAAAGCTAATCAAAGAGCGATATGGCAAAATCATAGATTTTACCCAAGTAGATGTCGATGACAAAGAAGTGTATAGACTTATCCAAAGTGGCGATACACTTGGTGTTTTCCAAATAGAATCTGGTATGTTTCAGGGACTATCTCGCAGACTAAAGCCATCTTGCTTTGAAGATATTGTCGCTATTATCGCGCTTGGGCGCCCCGGACCTATGGAGTCAGGTATGGTAGATGACTTTGTCAATCGCAAGCACGGAGTAGCCCCTGTAACTTATATGTTTAAAGAGCTAAAGCCGATTTTAGAGCCTACTTATGGGACAATCGTCTATCAAGAGCAGGTTATGCAAATCGTCCAAGTTATCGGTGGATTTTCACTAGGCGAAGCAGACTTAATCCGCCGCGCTATGGGAAAAAAAGATGAGCAAATAATGGCTGACAATAAAGAGAAGTTCGCACAAGGGGCACTAAAAAATGGGCACGATGAGAAAAAAGCCCGTGAGCTGTGGGATTTAATCGTAAAATTTGCAGGCTATGGGTTTAACAAATCTCACTCTGCTGCCTATGCTATGCTGACATTTCAAACCGCATATCTAAAGACTTACTACAAGCACGAGTTTATGGCTGCACAGCTCACAGTAGAGTCTGACAAAATCACAAAAGTAGCAAAATATATTCAAGAAACGCGCAATATGAATCTAGAAGTATTGCCCCCTCATGTCAATCTATCTGTGGAATTTTTTGGTGTGGCAGATGTAGCAGGGACTAAAGACAATGCCAAATCCACAAACGCGCAAAATGTAGATTCTACCCAAGTGGATTTTGGCATAGAATCTAGTGAGGACTCTAGCCCAAAATCTAGCACTACCAAAAAAATCGTCTTTGGGCTTGGCGCGATAAAAGGCGTGGGCAAAGATGTCATAAGTGATATTATACAGACGCGCAAAAGTGGAGGGGAGTTTAAAAACTTGCAAGATTTTGTCCAAAGAATGGATTTCTCAAAGCTAAATAAACGCTCACTAGAGCCACTTATCAAGTCAGGTAGCTTGGATAATCTAGGGTTTAGCCGTGCGTGTATGATGAAGCATATTGATACGATTTGTGAAATCGGGCGCAACAAACAAAAACTTGAAGAAACTATTGATAGCTCGCTCTTTAGCGACTCAAAAGAGGAGCTATCTGAAGTGATTTTTGACTTTAGGGACATAAAAGAGTTTGACACTAAGACAATGCTTGAGTATGAATATGAAAGCTTGGGAATCTATATCACAGGACACCCCCTTGATGAATACGCAAAAGAGATAAAATCCATAAAAAATGTGGTGGGAATCGACAAAATCGAGGAACTAAAAGTAGGCTCTAGCGTTATGCTTATCGTAAAGGTAATGAGCGTGGCAAAAAAAGTCGGCAAAAAAAGTGGCAAAATCTATGGTAGCCTAAAAGTGATAGACTTGATGGGCGAAATCGAAATCACCATATTTGAGCAAGGACTGCTAAAACTTGATATGCTAGATTTAAATAAGCCTGTCGTGCTAAAGGGCAAAATCGAGGAGAGAGAGGAAGAAAACCAAGTGAGGGTGTTTGATATTTTGCCACTAGAGGAAGCAAAAAAGCAAAGAATCCGCATAGAGTATAAAGAGAGAAATGACTATGTGGAAGCAGATGGTGAGCATATCTCAAAAGAGGATTTCAAAGTAGCAGACATAAAAGAAGTGGGATTTGGGCACGGCTGTCCGCTAGGGCTAGTGCTAAGCAGAGAGATAAGCCCAAAACAGCTAGAGAAAATCTCCGCTTTTGCAAAATCAAACGCAGGCGAGCGAGAGCTGCACATAATAATCAAAGAAGAGGGGCGACAATATAGATTTAAAAGCCAATTTTTCGTAAGCGACAGGATAAAAGAAGATGTCTTGGCTATGGAAGAGATAGAGGGTGTTGAGTGGCTAGACTTAGTAGAGGCGTAGCATTCGTATTATTTCGAGTTTTGCGCGGACTTGTGTAGTTTTGGTGGTTTTAGCTGTTTTGGCGTGCTAGGTTTGGAATGTTTCTTGCTACTTTAATTTGGTAAATTTTAGATTTGCAGATTTGGCAAATCTAAAGCTACAAAAACCACATAAAGGAGTATGATATGTCTGTGATTGTAGTTGTGTGTATGTATGCTTTGCCAATCGTGGTAATCGGGTATTTTTTGTATATGGAAGTAGAAAAGATACGATACGGAGTAAGAAAGCAGATAAAAGATATGCACTTCAAGGAGAGTTTGCATTCTTTGGGTAGCTTGCAGGGGGTTCATAGCACGCAGGGTGGCTTGAATAGCTTACAAGAGGGCAATCATACGCACGATGATTCCAAGCACCATATCAGCCACTCCCCAAAAAGCGCGTGATAATTTCTCTAGCCTAGAATCTCTTTGTGATAGATTCTAGGTTTGGATTCTAGGCTAGGTTTTTACTTCTTGCATTTTACTTCTTGGACTTTTTTCTTTATTTTTTTTTGACTTGATTTATTTGGATTATTTGTTAGATTTTATCAATGCGCTTGCGTTATTTTTGCGCATATAGAATCACAAAAATATATTTTTAAGTGCTTGTGATACTTTGCTTGGCTTTATCGTGTTTTTAGAATCCTAGAAAGCCAAAATTCCACTTGCAATAAATATTTTTGTGTAATAAATATTTTGCGAGATTCTCACAAAAGGCATTTTGCAAGGGATTTTGTGGCTATGAAGTTTTGGAAGTTTTGCTTGTATATTAGCTTTCGTGCCAAAACGCACAAATAAAGCGATTTTGACACAAAGATTTTATATTGCTTTTTTCTCTTTGCTGGCGCATTGCGGACACACGCCGATAAACACTGCCGAAATATCAAACAAGTCAAACCCTGTCTTTTCTTTGCACTCATTTGATAGTGCATCTACATTGGCATAGACATCTTGGAGTTTGCCACATTTTTCACAGCTCACATGTATGTGTTTGTCGCAAGCGAGTTCATATTTTTGCTTTTGTGTGGGTGCTTTGATTTCACGCAGTATATCTGCTTCATTTAGAGTGGCTACATTTTTATAAACAGTGGCTAAAGAAATACAAGGATAGTTTTTTTTGATATTGTGATAAATGTCCTCTACACCGATATGTCCGTTTTTTTGTATCTCACGCAAAATAGCGATTCTCTGTGGAGTGGATTTGAGATTTTTAGCCTTTAGGCTTGCTTCAAATTCCATTGTTTTTTCCTTTTGTATTGTAATAAGCCACATTGTGTGGCTTGACTTAACCTAGTAATTTAGCATAATTAAATAAATATTTTTATCCATTCGTATAAAAAATTAAGTAAATTGTTATACAATTTAGGGATTTTCACTCTCAAATCTCACATAAAAGCGAAGCTTATGAAACTCCTACTTAGCGCGTTAGAGCCAAGCTCCAATATCCACGCCCAAAAAGTCGTAAAAGAAATCATAAAAAAAGTAATAAAAGAATCTATAAATCCTCTGCCAAAAGAGAAAAACACACAAGATAAGCAGCAAAAAACTTCGCAAAATTTTCTGCCAATAAATTTGCCCAAAATCCAAATCACCAAAATTGAAATCATAGGCATATTTGATAAAAATTTAGAGCAACAAATCTTGCAAGAATTATCACAAGAGTTCAAACAAGAGCAAACCACGCAAAGCCTAGAATCTACGCAAATTGCCAACCCAAAAGACACTATCGCCAATGATTTTATCAATGATTTCATATCAAATCATCTTGCCTTTACTCCACTATTTTTCTCACAAGATTTTTCCATAATGGGTTTTGTCGATGTGGCAAAAAAGCTACCATTTATACTAAAAGCGCAAAAAACTATGCTACACGCCGCAAAAGAGGCAGATAAAATCATTTTTTTGGATTCTAGTTCATTTCATTTGCCACTTGCCAAAAAGATAAAATCTAGCGGGATAAAAGCCCCGATTTATTATTATATATTGCCACAAGTGTGGGCTTGGAAGCCGTGGCGGACAAAAAAGCTAGAAGCCTTTTTTGATAAATTGCTAGCGATTTTACCCTTTGAGCTAAGCTACTATTCGCTAGAAGCAAGGCAGGGCAAAAAGATAGAATTTGTAGGACACCCTTTGCTTGATGAGCTAGATTTCACTATCTTAGAAAGTAGGCAATCTAGGCAATCACAAAGCGCACAAGACAAAAATTCACAAAAACAAAACTTGCAAGACAAAAGCCCACAAAATCAAAATCTACAAAATTCTACAAAGAATATTGCAAAGCGCATTGTGTTTATGCCGGGCTCTAGGAGGGGTGAGATAGCGCGGATTTTCCCTACATTTACAGAGGTGGCACACTCACTAGAGCAAAAAAATATATGCACAAAAACACTTGTTATCCCCACATTTTTTGCAAGCAAAAGCCAAAAAGAGCTAGAATCCATATATGGCGATTTAAGCGGGTTTGAGCTAAGTTTTGATACGCAAAAATCCCTAAAAGAAGCAGATTTTGCTTTTATCTGCTCTGGCACAGCTACACTAGAAGCGGCACTTTTAGGCACACCTTTTGTGCTGTGCTACAAAGCCGCTACTTTGGATTATCTCATTGCAAGGGCGTTTGTAGGCTTGCGCTACATAGGGCTAGCAAATATTTTTTATAATGCACTTTGTGGCGAGAGCGCAGGCAGAGGAGAATCAAAAATGCACGAGGAGCTAATACAAGGCGATATGAGTGTGGATAACCTTTTGAGTGTGTATAATGGCGAGCTAGAAAGAGCAAAAAATGGGCATTTTATCAAATGTGCTAAAGAGTTGTGGGAGTATCTTAGTGTGCAAAATGCAAAGGATAAAAATCATAAAAACAAAGACAAAATCCCGCACAAAAAATATTATGGAAGTGCGCAAAATGTCGCAAATATGTTGCTAATGGATTAACAGATTTTGGTATTATATGCGCTTATATTTTTAGGAGAATTTTATGCAGCCAATTACCCAATACGGACATCAAAAACTTTGCTCCGAGCTAAAAAACCTCAAAGAAGTCGAGCGTCCAAATATCATAAAAGAAATCGATATTGCCCGTGCACACGGGGATTTGAAAGAAAATGCTGAATATCACGCCGCAAAAGAAAAGCAACTTTTTATTGACGCACGGATAAAGGATTTGAGTGAGATGCTAGCACAAGCACAAGTCATCGACCCCTCCAAGCTACCACACGATAAGGTTAGCTTTGGTAGCACGGTTGAAATTTTGGATTTGGATAGTGAGAAAAAATCCACCTACACGATTGTAGGTAGCATAGAGAGTGATTCTTCGCGCGGACTTATCTCTTATGGTTCACCTATCGCAAAAGCCCTGATGGACAAAGAAGTGGGCGATGAAGTCAATATCACTTTGCCACGCGGAGAATGTGATTTTGAAATCCTAAGCATTTCATACAAGCCAATTAGCTTTGAGTAAAATAAAAATTCACAAAAAAATTTTCGGAGAAGCAAATGCAATCTAGCCCCACTTTGAAAGTGCAAAGACTTAGCCAAGAAGCGATTATCCCTCGCTATCATTCGCTTGAGGCTGCGGGATTTGATTTGCACTCTATTGATGAGGTGTGCCTAAAGGCAGGGGAGCGTATAGCAGTTCGCACAGGGCTTGCCTTTGAGATAGAGAGAGGCTATGAAATCCAAGTGCGCCCTCGCTCTGGGCTAGCTATAAAAAACGCAATATCCGTGCTAAATGCCCCGGGGACGATAGATAGCGACTATCGTGGCGAAATAATGGTGATTTTGATAAATCTTGGCAAGGAGGATTTCACTATCCACAAAGGCGATAGAATCGCCCAAGCAGTCGTACAAAGAGTGTGGCAAGTGGATTTTGTCGAGGTAAGCGAGCTAGGTGGGAGCGAGCGCGGGAGCAAGGGCTTTGGTAGTAGTGGTGGGTTTGGTAGCAAGTAAAATAAGCCCAAACAATGAAGCATAAGCCAAAAACCAATGCTTTATGCAAAATCACAAGTTAGCCTGTGTAGAGCCGCATAAAGCAAAAGATTTCAAGTAAAACCAAAAATGTAAGGAGTAAAGTTTTGAGCAAACTAAGCAAAGATTTGGAAACCATAAAGAGCGAGTTTCAAAACGATGAAAAATTGCTAGAAAACGCCTTTAAGCTAGAGAGGCTATTTAAAAAATACAAGTTTGTGCTACTTGGGATTGTCGCTGTGGTGGTGCTATGGATAGCCATAGTCGTGGCAAGCGACTATGTCGAGGAGAAAAACGCTAAAGAGATTAGCCAAATATATAATGAGCTACTTATATCTCCGCAAAACACCGTGCTAAGAGAAAATCTAAAAAGCAAAGCCCCCAAACTTTATGACGCATTTATCTATGCAAATCTCTCTAGCCAAAAAGAAGCGCGTATAGCCGAGCTAGAGGAGCTAAGCCAATCAAAAAATGAGCTTATTGCTCAAATTGCAAGCTATGAGCTAGCCTCGCTAAAAGAGGATTTGCAAGCACTTAGCACTATTGCCAAAAATCCCAAGAAACAAGGCGACTCTCTAAAAGATTTTGCCAAAGTCCAAGAAGCATATTTGCTACTAAAAAATAACGACATTGACAAAGCTCGTGAGGTGCTAAAGGGCGTATCTAGCGAGTCAAGCCTAGATTCTATAGCTAGGCAAATGGAGCATTATGGCATAGATAAACTCCCGCTAGAATCCACCAAGCTAGAGTCCATAAAACTTCAAACACCCAAAGAATCCACAAAATCTAGCGAGGAAAACGCTCAAAAACCTAGCACGCAGCAAAAATCTAGCACGAACGAATCTAGCGCAAAGGGCATTGATTTACAAGATTATAGCTCAAAGATTGAGGCAAAACCTAGCACCCAAACAAGCACAGAAGCAAAAGAGAAATAAAATAGGGCAGACTAATGAATCAAAATAGGACTAAATTTATCAGCATTGCGCGGATTTTCACGCTTGTATTTATTTCTTGCGCGGTGTTTTTAGGCTGTAGCTCAAAGAAATTTTATACACCTGCCAAAGTCGATGGAGAGATTATTTTTTCTCAATCACTCCCCACGCCCATAGCCCAAAACAATCGCTATGTAGCTACGCTAAAAGACGGCTCACTTCTAACCCAAAGTGGATTTGTCCCCATAAACAAGCAAATAAAAGAGATTATCCCCAAAGATGCAAGATTTTTAAACGAGTCTGGAGGGTATTATATTTTTGCAAAAGGATGTGATGAGATGCTTCTAGTGAGGGCTAGCGTGATTGATGAGAGTGTGTTTGATAGCGGGACTTGCCCGATAAAAGAGGAAAACTCCGCTTGCACCCAAGAGCAAATCAAGCTAAAAACTCAAGGCTGTGCTATCAGCGCAAGCCTAAAAGGAAATCTACTTGCTTTTGTAACCACCGATAACACAAGCCACATTGTTTCTTTAGAATCTAGCACGGATTTTGCAAGCGTGGATTTGGCAAAAGATGAGAGTGCTGACAAAGATTTTGAAAATAGTGGAGAAAATAGCGAATCTTACAAATCCGTCTTTAGCCAAAAAGGTAGCGCAGTCCTAGCGGTAAATCAGCTTATAGCTGCGCCATTGTTTTTGGATTCTGTGGTGGTTTTCCCCACACTTGATGGGAGGATTTTGGTTGTGAGCTTGCAAAACTACGAAACACAGCGAAATATCATTGTGTCAAGCGAGAAGTTTTTTAACAACATTATCTACTTGCAAGGCGATGATGTGCGTATATTTGCCTCCACACCAAAAAAGCTCATAAGCATTGTTTCTGGACAGCAGTTTAGCTACCAAGAGGATATAAAAGACATAACCTTTGCAAATGGCTATTTATACGCGCTCACTCTAGAGGGCAAAATCGCACAGCTTGACCATACACTGCGAGAAGTAAATACTAAAAAGTTTGAATACGCTAGTTTGGAGGGAATGTCAGTAGCAAACAATGTGCTATACACTTATGAAAAAAATGGTAGCTTTATCATTGCCCTAGATTTAGAAAACTTCAGCCACAAAGTCTATCAAGCGCAAGATACATTTGGCAAAATGATGAGCAACAATCTTCATTTCTATACCAAAAATATTTTTTATTACAACAGATACTACTTTGATTTTGCCAAAATTGCCGATTTTATAACATCTCAATAAAGGGGACACTATGCTACTATGCGATATAGGCAACACGCATTTTCACTTTTGGAGCAATGGAAAGGTAACCCACTTGCTTCCCCGCTCACTACACAGGAGAATGTTTAATGAAGAGATTTACTACATTAGCGTAAATCCAGA
>SAMEA104315421__coassemble_1002_pt1 | contig 18864 bp, 19 predicted proteins | sample SAMEA104315421__metabat2_high_PE_034 | metagenome-assembled genome bin SAMEA104315421 (sample SAMEA104315421) | gut metagenome | biome: Monkey gut; feature: monkey-associated habitat; material: faeces | place: China | collected 2013 | reverse complement strand
AGCGAGTGTGGGCTCGGAGCGGTAGCGGATTTTGACTTCGTATTCTTGTCCGTGGAAATCTTTATCTAGGCTTACATTTTGAGCTTCTACCAAAATCTTTGCTAGCTCTTCTTTTTTACCTACAATGATTTCGTTTTGGCTGGGGTTTATGCCTAGCACGAAGTGTGGCTCGTGCGCGCCTTTTACGCTAAATCCTTTGCGCTTGCCTATGGTGTATTGCATATAGCCTTTGTGACTTCCTACGATTTGCCCTTGAGCGTTGCGCACTATGCCTGATTTTTCGACATCAAAATGCTTTTTTAGTATGTCTATATAGTCGCTCTCCACGAAGCAAATCTCTTGACTTTCTTTGTATTCTTCAAGCGTGCCAAACCACGGCATAGCTTCAAATGCTTTTGGTTTGACTTCGCTTTTTAGCATATCGCCAAGTGGGAATATAAGGCGATTTATAGCGTCTTGTGAAATCGCATAGAGAAAGTAGCTTTGGTCTTTGCTAGAGTCTTTTGCTTTGGCGATTTTTTTGACACCATTTACTTCTTTTATGCGTGCATAATGTCCTGTGGCGATTTTTTCACAGCCCATCTCCATAGCTTTTTGCAAAGCAAGTCCAAATTTCATATTTGGATTGCACATAGCGCAAGGATTTGGTGTTTCGCCTCTTTTGTAGGATTCTATGAAGTAGTTATACACTACTTCTTTAAACTCCTTTTGCGCATCGATTACCATAAAATCTATGTCTAGATTTTTGGCGACTTTTTGGCAGTTGGCGATGAATACCTCGTGCTTTTTTTCTTTGTCGTGTAGCTTTAGGTAGATACCTAAGACATCGTGTCCTGCCTGCTTTAGTAAGTATGCCGAGTAGGAGCTATCCACTCCTCCGCTCATTAGCAACGCAACTTTCATTGTTGGTCCTTTCTAGTGGTAAATTTTGCATATCGCAATGTTGATTCCCTTTTCCTTTATTTTGGATTTAAAGGGAGGGTATTATAGCCTAAAAACATTTTGCTACGCTTAAAAAAACCTCCAAACTAGCGATTATAGATTTTTAGGACATTTTGAGGGGGTTTAGCGATTTGAGAAAGTCTTTGAATCAAAAATCATAGAATTTAAAAAGGCGATAAATGCACTTTGTTTGGCTTGTATTTTTTATCTGTGTTATCCCACTTTTTGGCAAATCTGCAAAATCGGAGTTTTCACTGCAGATGCCACAAGAAGTCGCAAAGATTTATTATGAGATGAAAGGCTTGGATATGAATGGTGGGGAAAATGCCTCACAAAAAGAGCAAAATCCACAAGATAGTGATGATAAAAAAAGCAAAAAGCAAAAAGCAAAAGAGGAAAAAAAGACAAAAAAAGAAGCAAAAAATAAAAATATTGAGTATTTCATAGACTCCAAAAAGTCTCAAAAATCAGCACAAACCACGCATTATTTCCCAAATGATGTCCCGCCCCCCATAGAGCAACCGCCCTCTTTTGAGGAAATCATAGCTAGAAGCGTGAATGAATACCCGCAAAATCAGCAGCTATGCCAGATGGGCGATAAAAAGGCTTGCTTTTTTGCGGGGCAGGCGATTTTATACACGGGAGGGGATTTGGGTAGCGCGCAGCAGTATTATTGGCTATCTTGTGCACTAGGTATGCAGCTAGCTTGTGATGAATACTCCAAAATCTCAATGAGTGTGGATATGCTCTATCGGCAGTATTTTCAGCGGTGGCAGCGCAAAGTGTGGGTAGGGGATATTATCACTAAGAAAGGCAAGTATATCGAGCTACAAAAAGTGCGCCCTGCTTATAAAATCCGCAATATGCAGCCAAGATGATAAAGCACACCAAAAATGCTATCAAAGTCCGCAAAAACACCACTAAAAGTTTTTAAGATTTTTGGATTTGAAGTGTGAGTGCGATAGCTCCAAGTGCGCAAAAAGCCATACCGAGCGTGGCACTTAGCCCAAAAGCCACCACCGCTTGAGTGTGGCTAAGAGATAGCAAGCAAAAAGAAATGATGCTTGTTAGACTTGCTAGAGTTATGCCAAATACACGGTCTTTTGGGCTAAGGCTATGATTTTGTGCGAGCAAGACATAATCAATCCCAACTGCACTAGAGATGATAAGCCCAAAAGCTACAAAGATATTAAACCCAATCCCAAAAGCTAGCACTATGCCTAGACTTGCTAGCGTAGAAAGCAGCACCACACTCATCATCATCGCTGATTTTTTTAGCCCAAATGCAACGCCAAGTGCGATAAAAGCAAGAATATAGCCAAAAATCTTTAGCCAAATGGCGTTAAACTTTATTGCGCTAAAACTCTCATTTATGCTTTTGGGGAAATCTATGAGCGAGGCATTGTGTTTTGCCAAAATAGCTTCTAGCTCATTTTTTTGCATTAGGGGCTTAAAATGCGGAAATGATATGTAGCTTTGGTGGTGCAAGCTAGGATTTGTATAGATGATAAACTTCTCAAAATCACTTCCTACTCTAGTGGAGAGAATTTGCTCTAAACTAAGCGGTTGCAAAGACACGACTTTCTCAAATGCCTCTAGGATTTGGGATTTTTCAAAGCCTAGATTTTCATATAGTCTTAAAATATCTTTGTCCTTGCTTGCTTGCTTGAAATAATCAATGACTTCTTGCTGCTCTTTGGGGCTTAGCAGAAGTGCGCTAAGTCCGTCATATCTATCTATGAAATCTTTTATGTCGCTCATAAGTCTGCGCTCTAAGGCTATATCACTAGATTCTAGGAGGATAAATTTTTGAGTGCTAGCACCGCTTATGCGGGCAAAATCTTGCAATTCTTGCAAAGAATGCTTGGGCAGGGAGGAGTATTTGGATATGTCATCTTGCGTATCTGTGGCTAGCAAAAGCACACTAGCAAAGAGCACAACAAATGGGGCTAGCCAAAAGATATATTTCCTAAAAAATGGTTTTGCTATCTTTATCACGCTTAAGAATGGCTTTCTAAAAGTGCGCTTAGATACAAACACACTGCCTTGCAAAATCTGTGGCAACAAAAAGAAACTAGCAAAAAACGCCCCCACAAGTGCAAAAATAGAGGTAACAGCGACTTGGTGCAAAAATGGCATAGGCGATAGCAAAAACAGTCCATATCCGCTTGTGGTAATAAAAAGCCCAAGCAAAAATATCCTCCTCATAGAGAGAATGCTTGAGGAGAGCACTATTTTGTATCGCTCTTTGGCAAGCCAATGGATTGCAAAATCTATGATAAGTCCCACAAGGCTTGTGCTAATGACTATACTAAGGATATGCAGATGTGCAAAAGCTAAAAGCGCACCGCTTAATCCGCATAAAAAGCTAAAGCCAATCACCAAAGCTAGCCAAAATATACGCATACTACCAAAAGCACCAAACAATAGTAAGCCAACCAAAATAAGAGATAACCCTCCCATAATTATGCTCTCTTTTATCCCCTCTTGCTTGCCACTTGCGCTAAAAATCGCCCCACCGTGAATGAGAATGTGCGTGCTAGATTTTTCTGCCATTTTTCTAGCGTTTGAAATAAAATCTAGTAGCACTTGTGAATTGATATTGTCAGCCAAACGCGCACTAGCAAAGTAGTATTTTTTTTGTGTGAGATTATCTAGTGCATATAGTCTAGCACTTGCTATGTCTAGCTTTAGTCCTTTGTCATTATTTAGTAAGCTAGAGTGTCCTAAGAGATTAAAGAAATCTTGGCTTGGACTAAGAGGACGCAAAGCAAAGCTATGCACTAATTCTTGTGCATTTTGGCTAAAAAAATCCTTATTTTTGATTTTGCTAAATGTTTCATATCTAAGCAGAGCTAATCGCAGTGGATAGAGAGTATCTAAGATATTAGAATCATCAAATTTAAGTTTGATGATAGAAAAAAGATTTGGCGGGGCGAGAGCAAAAATCTCATCAAGTAATGTATCATCATCACTCAAAAACGAAATGTCTTTGGCAAAATTTTGCTGAATCTTTTGCAGGGCTTGCTTTTGGGTAGGGCTAAAATCTAGCTCTAGCAGTGAGTAAATATCACTTTGGATAGAATCTATGCGAAGTGCTATGATAGCTATCATAGCACTTGTAAGGAGTGCAAAAATCGTGTATATAAAAATTTTCTTTGTGTGGTGGTTTTTGGCGTTATGATTTTTTGGTGTAGCGATTTTGTGCCAAAAGCCTTGCGCTAAAAATGTATATAGATTTTGCATTATTGGATTTTTATATTAGAGAAAATGTTAGTCGTTATATCGCCGTTGCTTTCATATAGCACGACTTTTTCTAGTAGGCTTGGATACTTGATTTTACCTTGCAAGAGGATAGAATCAAACACCTTTGCTATAAGCGCGTTTTTGGGCTTTAGGGCAAGCTGCCAAACTTCGCCACTCTGCGTGAAAGAAAAAGTAAAATACTTTTGCAATGCCTTAAAATCTATGCTTAATATTTCTAGTAGCATTTCTTGGTTATTGTTGATTGCTATCCATTTGGTTTGGCTACTTTGGTTTTGCCTTGATTGTTTGCTAGGGTCTTTTTGAAAGACTCCTTTTGGTGTGATTTTGATAGTGGATTTTATAGGGGAGTGTATCTCCCAAAAAAGTGTTTTTTCTTCGCTTTCTTGGCTGTTTTCGCACATAAGGCTAAATGTGCCAAAACTTTTTATTACATTGCTAAAGCCTTTTAGTTGCTTCTCTTGGGTAAATTTGCCCTGCATAGTTTTTCCACTCAAGGATTTTTTGATATTATCTTGCAATTCCTCTAAGCTAAAGGCTTCTATAAAGCCCACAAAAAACCCACATAGCAAAAATAATATCCCAAAATGCTTGGTAGCGTTGATATATTGCTTCATTTTTCCCCTTATATTTTTCTAGATTTTCTTAGATTTTGGTGTTTAGAAGTGCAAAAAACTATTGTGCCAAAAATGATTTAATAGCATATTGTGATAATGGCTTTTTGAGACTTATAAAGTCTAGTTATGAAGCAAAATCTGTGATAGATTTTGTTTTTTTCTTTTTTGCAATCTTTTCTACGATTTTTTTTGCAATCATTACTTGCCTTGCTTTCAATCTCGCAAAACGCACCTTTTTTGTCAAGCCCCACACACCCCAAATCGCTAAACCTAAGGTTTTCTAGTTTGATTAGGGATTCTTTTAGAGTCCAGATGCGATAGAAGCAATGCAAGGGATTTACCGAATTTACCACAAAATCGCGCTCAAAAGGGCTAAAGCAAAAATCCAAATGTGGCTTAAAATCTCTACTTTTGATAATCTCTATATCAACACCTATTGGGAATCTAGCAAATGCCAAGAGGGCAACATCGCTTTTGTGCGAGTAGCTAGAGAAATGAGTGCATCTGATAATATCTTTTAGGCTTTTTAGCAACGCCCTAGAGAGGATAAAAGATGAGTTTTTTGCTAGATTTGGGTGGAGGCTCAAAGTGGCTTTGTCTTTTTGGCTAAGGCTATGCCTCTCATAGTGTCTCATAAGTGGGCTTAAGCCGAGCGCAAGAAAGATATGTTTTTTGTCTAAAAACTTATCTAGTGATTTTAAATATGGGTGTGGATATAGGCTAGCACTACTTATATTTAGCCGATACAAAAACAAGCCCTTTGGGATTTTGTGTATTGGGATTTTTTGCAGGGCTTTGCTGCGCTTTTTGTGGGTGTGCAAAATTATCCTTTTCATAGATTTTGGGATAAAGATTGTTGGTATAATATCAAAAGAATTTTAAGGCAAGCGACAAAGCAGGATAGAGAGAGGAAAGAGAGTAAAAACAAGGAGTGAGAATGCAAGCAGGACAAACACACAGAAGGGAAGTAGAGGTTTTAGTCATCGGGGGTGGACCAAGCGGTAGTATATCTAGCGCACTTTTGCATAGGCAGGGCATAAAAACGCTAGTCGTAGAAAAGCAGAAATTCCCAAGATTTGTCATAGGGGAGAGTCTTTTGCCATTTTGTAATGAGGTGCTAAAAGAGGCTGGGTTTTTAGACGCAGTGGAATCACACGGATTTCAGTATAAAAACGGAGCAGCTTTTAGCCACAATGATGAATATCGCTATTTTGATTTTTGTGATAAAAGCACTCAAGGCTCTGGGACTACTTACCAAGTCCAAAGAGGGGATTTTGACAAGGTGCTTATTGATGAGGCGATAAAGCAGGGTGTGGAGGTGCTATTTGAAGTGGAGGTGGAGGATATTCGCTTCGATGAAAGCGGGGCAAGTGCGCGCTTAAGCAATGGCGAGATTGTCCGTGCCAAATTTGTGCTTGATGCAAGTGGATATGGTAGGGTGCTACCTAGAATCCTAGACTTAGAATCCCCATCAAATCTAAGTGCCAAGAGGGCGTATTTCACACATATAGAGGATAATATCTCTGAAGTGCTTTATGATAGAAACAAGATTCTTATCACTACTCACCCAAGATTTAGAGATGTGTGGTTTTGGCTTATACCATTTTCTAATGGACGCGCAAGTATCGGCGTGGTGGGTGAGCCACAAAGACTAGAGATAGAGGGCAAAAGCGATGAGGAAATCCTAAAATCCCACACTTATGAAGCACCGATGCTAAAGCGACTACTAGATAAAGCTAAGTGGGATACGCCTATAAGAAGCATTAGCTCGTATTCTAAAGATGTCAAGACATTGTTTGGGGATAGGTTTTGCTTACTTGGAAATGCAAGTGAGTTTTTGGACCCTGTGTTTAGCTCTGGGGTGAGTATCGCTATGCAAAGTGCTAGACTAGCCGCAAATCTCGTGCCAAAAATCCTAAAAGGCGAGAGAGTGGATTTGCAAGCCCAATACGCAGATGAGCTAATGATAGGAGTAAATTGCTTTAGAGTGTATGTGGAGGGCTGGTATGATGGTAGATTCCAAGATGTTATCTATGTCAAAAAGCCAAATCATCACATTAAGCGACAGATTTGCTCGATTTTGGCGGGGTATGCGTGGGATAAGCAAAATCCTTTCGTAATGAAGCCAAAAGAAGCATTAAACGCATTGGAGGGATATTGCAAGTCATAAATATTTTTTTGGTGGGATTGGCATTTGTCTTTTGTGGTTGCGCTTTGGATTTTGGGAAATTTGGGCGTGGGGATTTTGTGGATTTTGGGGTGTTTTCACAGCGAGCATTTAGCCTTGAGGAGCGAGGCAAGGTAAGTGTGCTTTATGTATCAAGCCAAGCCAAAAATCCACAAGAATCCAAAAAGCAGCAAAAATCCCAAGACAAAAAAGAAAAAATCGTGTATTATTTTGCCATTTTTGATAGCTTGGGTGTGCCACTTCTAAGTAGGAAGCTAGAAAATGGCACATTTAGCAATGTCAAGTTTCTCCCACCAAGTAGGGGGTATGACAAGCTATTTTTGCAAGTGCTAGAATCTATAAAATCTAGCGATTCTATCGTATTTACTTACAAAGACATAGAAGTAAAAGAGCTAGATACACAAGCACTAGACACACAAGAAAGAGAGGCAAGGGATTTTGAGTATACTAATGAGTAAGCCTATGCTTATTTGCTCTGCGGGAAATGATAATGCAAGCATTATGTCTGCTTTGAAAAATGGCGAAACGAATTTGCAAAAAATAAGCGACTATGGGAATAAAGAATTTATGCTAGGTGCTATCAAAAATCTACTCCCACTTCCGCCAAATACACCTACACATTTCAAATCCCGCACAAACACGATTTTGTATAACGCGCTTTTGAATGGCGAGAATCTCATAAAAGAAATCATAAAAAGCACTCATAGTGTGGGCGTGGTAATCGGCACTACCACCACAGGCATAGAGGAAAATTATAATCGTATCCCCCAAAAGCAGTATTTGCAAAGTTTTAGCTCGCTTGATAATCCAGCACTTTTTGTTCGCTCTCTATATGGAATTTGTGGGCTAAGTTTTGGGGTATCATCAGCTTGCACTTCAGGGGCAAAAGCTATCATAGAGGGAGCAAGGCTTATAAATAGCGGACTTTGCGAAGCTGTGATTTGCGGAGGTGTGGATAGCTTAAATACCTTAACGATAAATGGATTTGATAGCTTGGAGATTTTGAGCTCAAAGCCAAGTAGGGCTTTTTGTGCTGATAGAGAGGGGATAAATATCGGCGAGGGTGCGGGGGTGTTTGTGCTGATTTCAAGTGAATGCTTGGCTAGAAATCCTCATTTGGCAGATGATTTTACTATCGCGCTAAAGGGCTATGCAAACAATAATGACGCATTTCATATCACGCAGCCACGCACAGATTTTGCTATGCAGGAGAGGCTTTTGGCTGAAGTGCTAGAGTGTGCCAATCTAACTCCAAGCGACATTGACTATATAAATCTACACGGCACAGGGACAAGCGCAAATGACGCTATGGAATCTGCCACTTTTGCCTACGCGCTTAATGGTGCGCTAAAATCCACCCCCTCTAGTAGCATAAAGCCACTTATCGGGCATACGCTAGGCGCGGCAGGTGCGATAGAAGCGGGTGTGTGCGCAGAGATGATTTTGCAAAGCATTGGAAGCCTTGATGGGCAAGAAGTCCTTATCCCACATATCTATCATAATGACTTTGATAAAAGTCTCCCAAAAATCGCTCTAGTAAAGCAGGGCGAGAAAGCCAAAGTGCGCAATGCACTTAGCGTGTCTTTTGCTTTTGGTGGGGATAATAGCGCGATAGTGCTAGGACAAGCCTAGCTACAAACTTGGCTAAAGTTAGGAAAATGACTTAAAAACGACTTAAATTTTTGGAAAGGAATCTATCAATGAATGATATTGCAAATCTTATCCCACAATCCTTAGAAATGGTGCTTATTGATGAGCTAGTGGAAGTAAGCGAGCAAACTATTTGCACAAAATCTTACATAAAGCCTGATAATGCGTTTTTGCAGCAGGGTAAATTCCCTAGCTATAATGTGCTAGAGATTTTTGCCCAAAGTCTAGCACTATGGCGAACTAAGCAAGAAAAATCTAAAAAAGATTCTAGCACTGCCCAAAACAACAATAAACTAGGATTTTTGCTTGGTGCTAGGGGGTTTGAGATATTTACTCCTTATGTAGCAGTGGGCGAAGCGGTGCAAGCGCATTTGCAAGTGAGTATGCAAGATGAAAATGGGCTAGGTGTTTATGAGGGAGAGGCTTTTGTAGGTGGTAAGCTAATTGCCAAAACTTCTTTGACTGCGCTAAATCCAAATGATGAGTTTTTAGCCCAAATATTGCAAGGAGAAAAACTATGAGTGATACAAGGCAAGTGCTTATCACAGGCTCTTCGCGTGGTATAGGCGCAGGTATAGCTAGAGAGCTAAAAAGACAGGGCTATGAAGTCATATTACACGGCAGAAGCAAGACAGACACGCTAGATTCTCTAGCAAGTGAGCTAGGCGCAAAATCTCTTATCTTTGATGTTGCTGACACGAAAGAGTGCAAAAAAGTTTTAGAATCTTATGTAAGCGAAAATCCTGCACTTTGGGGAATCGTGCTAAATGCTGGAATCGCTAGAGATAATACATTTGTGGGACTAGAGGAGGAGGAGTGGAAAGGCGTGATAGATACAAATCTACACAGCTTTTATAATGTGCTTCACCCCTTGCTAATGCCTATGGCTAGGGCAAAGCGCGGGCGAGTGGTAGTCATATCTTCTGTCTCTGGCGTGATAGGTAATAGAGGGCAGAGCAACTACGCAGCAAGCAAAGCAGGGCTAATCGGTGCTGCAAAATCTCTAAGTATAGAGCTAGCAAGTAGAAATATCTGCGTAAATGTAGTCGCACCCGGTCTTATACTCACGGATATGACAAGTGGAAATCTCCCAAAAGAGCAGATTTTGCAAGCTATACCTGCCAAGCGATTTGGGGAAGTGCAAGATGTCGCGCCATTGGTGGCGTTTCTACTAAGCGATGGTGCTAGCTATATCACACGCCAAGTCATAGGTGTGAATGGAGGACTAGCGTGATAAAGCCAAATAGAGTATTTGTAAGCGGATATGGGATTGTAAGTGCATTTGGCAAATCTTGGGAAAGCGTGAGAGAGAATCTACAAAAAGGAAAAAATGCCACCAAATACATAAAAGAGTGGGAAATCCACAAAGACTTGCGCTCAAAGCTAGCCGCACCCATAGAGGGCTATACTCCCCCACCTCAATGGAGTAGGAAGCAAATGCGAAGTATGGGCACAATCTCACAATATGCCGTAGAAGCAGCGGGATTGGCATTGCAAAAAGCAGGGCTAATGCAAAGCAATGGCGAGATAAACCAAAATATTCAAAATGGCTCTATGGGCGTAGCAAGTGGCTCTAGCACGGGTAGCACTGACTCGACACTGCAGCTTGCCAAAATGTTTTTAGGACTACCTCATAGCTGCAATGCTAATACTTACATAAAGTGTATGCCACACACAACGGCTGCAAATATCGCTATTTTTTATGGACTAAAAGGGAGGATTATCCCTACTTCGTGCGCTTGTGCGAGCGGAAGTGTCGCCATAGGGCAAGCTTATGAAGCGATAAAATTTGGGCTTATTGATTCTATGCTAGCAGGTGGGGCTGAAGAGCTATGCCCTAGCCAAGCATACACTTTTGATTTTCTCTATGCTACAAGTCAAAAAAACGATAAGCCCTCCCTTACCCCCGCGCCATTTGATGCCAAAAGAGATGGGCTAGTCATAGGCGAGGGAGCGGGGTTTGTCGTGCTAGAGAGTGAGGATAGTCTAAAAAGACGAGGTGGGGAAGCACTAGCTGAAGTGGTGGGGTTTGGTAGCAACTGCGATGGGGCGCATAGCACCCACCCGCAAAGCGATACAATGAAGCAAGCGATGATTTTAGCCCTAAAAGATGCGGAGCTAAGCTCCAAACAAATATGCTATGTAAATGCTCACGCTACTGCTACGCAATGGGGCGACATAGCAGAAGCGAAAGCGACAAATGAGGTGCTGGGAGAATCTATCCCTATAAGCTCGCTAAAAAGCTATCTAGGACACACACTTGGTGCGTGTGGAGGGCTAGAGAGTATCGCGTGCATAGAGATGATGAGAGAGGGAGTATTTTTCCCCACGATAAACCTAAAAGAAGTGGATAAGGATTGCGCACCTCTTTTGTATTTGAGAGAGCCAAAATCTATTAGCGGGGATTTTGTGATGAATAATAACTTCGCATTTGGTGGGGTAAATACTTCGCTTATCTTTAAGAGGGTGTGAAAATATAAAGAAGTGTAGGTGTTTATTTATTAGCGTGGTTTATAAAAGCACTTAGAGATTCTCTAAATTCACTTGGCAGATATAGGCAAGTCTCTTTTGATTCTAGCAAAATCGCCACTTGAGAAGTGTGCGCTTCACATAGCTTAGCACCATTCATATCTACAAACCTATACCCAAGCCTAAAAAAGCATTCAAATTCTAGCAATTCTACTTCTATGCAAAATCGTTTGTTAAACTCTATGGGCGCGATATATTTGCAATCTAGCTTGACTATGGGCAGGGCAAATCCTGCTTCTTTCATCTTTAGGTAGCTAAAACCAACTTCATCTAAAAACCTGCACCTTGCCACTTCCATATATCGCACATAGTTTCCGTGCCACATAACACCCATAGAATCTATATCAAAAAACTCCGCAATGAAGTCGTATTTTTTGGTTATGTGTGGCATAGATTCTCTTTTATGCTTACTAGGGTTTATTTGGCAAAATCTGCTTGTAAGGTTACTTTGACTTTTGAATGTCTTACTAGACACTCAAATTTTTCAGTGCTATTAAAATTACCTTTTATACCCTTAGCATTAGTAAAACCTACAATATTAACAACTTTTGTAGCACTTAGGACGGTTGCACGATTTGCAAAGCTAAGAAGTGTTTTTCCTAACGCCATTTGACAAGCATTTTCTATGCTTGGAGTAAAAGCTCGTTTGTGTCGTTGTGTGATTTGTAGATTTTGTGAGATGATTTGTGTGCCCTCCCCACTGCCTAGACCGAAAGCAAATTCTACGCTTTGAGGTAGTTTTGCTTTGACTTGCTCATTATTTAGGGCTTTTTGCAAGTCAAAATAGTGCAACTCACTCTTTGCGACAAGGCAAGAAAGCATACAAAAAGCCAAAGACAATGCAATTTTTAGTGTATTTTTCATTTTCACTCCTTTTTAGATTTTATTGCGAAATTATGCAGTATTTCCAAAAATTTCACAAGTTTATTTTGCGCAAAATGTATTTGTCGTAAATCTATTTGGCAAATGACGCCTTAAGCGTTACTTTGACATCTAAAGCACGCACTAGGCATTCATATTCTTGCGTGCTATTGCTATTTAGGCTTACGATATTTACTGCGGAGTTGCCACCTGCTTCTTGGACTTTTTGTTGGATTTTGGCTAGGGTGATGACAAACGCTTCATCACAAGCACTTTTTATACTATCAAAATGTTTTAGAGCGTTTTTGTGATTTTCTTGCGCAAAGCCAGTGATAATCTCTTTGCCTCCTATATTTCCTAGCCCGAAGTAAAGCCCCATATTAGGAGTTAGCCTAGCTTTTGCTTCATTGCTTTTTAGAGCTTCTGTGATGCTGTATTGTCTATATTCTTTTGAGTAGCCGTTTTTTTCTTTTTGTGCGCCTGATTTTGCTAGCACAAGGGCACTTGATAGCATACATAGACTCGCGATAAGCACGATTTTACTCGCATTCATTTCATTCTCCTTTTTGGAATTTATTGTCAAATATTTGTGTCTGCATTATAGCCTTTCTAAGATTATGGTTGGTTACACCAAAAATCATAAAAATTAAACCACGATTTTGGGTTTGCGACCACTCTTTTTTGGAGAGAATCTACATATTTTTGCATAAGCTCTTTTATTTGGGCTTCTTTTGTGGATTTTCGCTCAAAAACGATAGGTGCTTGGCTTATTTGCTCTAGCTCGATTGTGTATTTGCCTTTGATTTTTTCGCACCATAGCATTGAGATTTTGGCATTTAGCACCCCTGCTAGCAAAAACGCTCCTTGTGGGAAATAAGCACTTTTTCCTAGAAAGTCAAACTTGGCATTTTTGCTATTGCTGGAGTGAGATATGGCTACTCTATCGCCCATAATGCCGATATTTACGCCATTTTCTAGCAAATCTTTTAGTCTAAAGAGAGAATCCATATCCAAATCATCTACAAGCATTATGCCTGAATCTGTGATGCTATCTTGCGTGGTGTTTGATTCTTTGTGCTTGCTTAGTCCTTTTAGGAGGGCGATAAAATCTTGGGCTATTTTTTCATACATCAAAATCACAAGCGGGATTTCCCCTACGCTATTTCGCAATGCCCTGCAAACTTCGATATTTCCAAAATGGCTTACCACCAAAATCTGCCCTTTTTTGGATTCTTTGGAGGTTAGTAGCTCGTTTTTGATAGCCTCCATATCACGCACTTCTATGTCTTTGTCATCTATTTTGCCTAGCCACGCAGCGATTTTGTCGCATATCGCGCTACCAAACTCATAAAAATTGCTATATACTTGGTAGTTTTTGTGCCATTTTCGCGCTATTTGTTTAAGTATGTTTGATTTTTTGCTAGGTTTTGGATTTTCACTTGGATTTTGGCTTTTGTAAAAGGCTTCTAAATTCTCATAAAATCTTGCGATATTGCGCCGCTCATTTGGCGAAAAGACAAAATACACTCCCGTTACAAATGCCACACATAGCTTCAAAATCGGGCGTAAAAATGGGTGATAAAAACAACCTACAAGCACGACTGTAACCTTTAGCCAAAAGCTACTTGCGCATTCGTTTTTTTCATACCAATGCTTTTCTTGCCAATGCTTTTCTTGCCATTTTTTGTCTTGCGATTTTTGATTTTGCAAATTTTTTCCTGCTTTATTTGGCTTTTTTACTCAATTATTACTTGCTTTATTTCAATGCTATTTTGCCACTAGAGCAGATTTTATCATTTGCATAGAGTGTGAAAGATAGCCTATCCTCATTTTTTTCTAGCTCTAGCCTAGCGTTATCACAAGGACGCAAAAAGCTAGAAAACTTCACGCTTTGGATTTTGCTAATTGATTCTAGTGATATGCCTAGATATTTGCCCGCATTCTCAAGTGCAAACCCCAACTCTACAAATCCCGGGACAAGCGGAAAATCCGCAAAATGTCCATCGAAATAAAAACACCCCTCATCAATGTAGGCTTCAAGCGTGCAGGTTTTGACTTCATTTGAGAGATTTTGACTTATTAGGCGAAATGTGGGGGTAATTTTTGCATTAGCGCATTCCTCAAATGCTTTTAGCGTGATTTTGCCTTGTTCATTGTAGGGTAAGCAAGAGCGGATATGAAAATACCGCAACGCGCTTATAATTTGAGATGATAGAGATGATTTGATAGCGGATTTTATGCCTTTTTTGCCAGAGACTCTAAACACCTTTTTGCCCTCATCGCTTAGCACTATTATCGCACTTAAGCGCGTTTGCCCATCTAGCTTGCCTACGCGGACATTTTCTATGAGATTGGAGCTTTTTAGGCTAGATTCTACGAAATCAAGGTTTATGCGTGTTTCATTTAGTTTGATAATCCTATCATATCGCCCTAGAAGTGTGAATGTGCCATCACTATGGATTTTTGCGCAATCATTGCTAAGGAACTCTGCCCTTTCGTCCTCAAAGCTATCAAGCCACGCACTAGAAATCATAAGCCTAGAGCTAGAATCTAGCTTTAGCTTCACGGGCGGAAAGGTGTGAAATGTGCTTTGTGTGCTAGATTTTTGGGTGTATTTTTGTGCTTGATAGCCTATTATTCCTGTTTCGCTACTGCCATATATCTCTACAAAGTGCTTCAAATCATCGCCAAATCGCTTCTCTAGCCCCGCCCTCAAGCGACTATCTAGTGGCGAGCCAGCGCAAAATATCGCTTTTGGTGGGGGGATTTTGCTTATGTCATCTTTTTGCACGATGTCTAGGGCGGTGGGTGAGGCAAGCAAAATTACATTTTTGTGCTTATCTAGCGCGTTTATCAAAAAGTGATGATACAAAAACTGCTCTTTTAGCACCACTCCACCGCACACAAGGGGCAAAAACACCTTAAAAGTAAGCCCAAATAAGTGCCTATGGGGAATCGCCCCGATAAAAGTAGGCATATTATCTTTTGTGTAATCATTTAGGTGGAAAAATTCTGCTAAAAACTTCGCTTCACAAAGCATTTGGTAGATATTTTTGGCGATAAATTTTGGCTCTCCGCTACTGCCTGAAGTTTGGATAAAAAATCGCGCTTTATCTAGGTGGATTTTGGGTAGGATTTCACTAAGGGTGCTATTATCAAATGAGTTTTGTAGTGGGCTTTTATTTAGGTTTTGATTGCCCCCCCCCCCCCCTCCTAGATTTTTGCTAAGTTGTGTTTTATCAACTAGATTTTGGCAAAAAATCTCGCTATTTAAAAACTTGCTATCTAGTAGTAGCATATCATTTTGCGTATTGCTTGGGGAGTTTAGCAAATAAGGCTCTTTGTGGGCTAAGATAGTGCCAAAAAGTGCTGCTATAAATTCATAAGTATCATCTAAAAAAATGCCTATTTTTGAAAACTTATAAGCAAGCGGGGAAGTAAGCAGTATAGAAGCGATTTTGCTAGAATCTAATCGCAAATCGCATAAATTTTTGGTGGATTTTATTGTGTCTTTGGAATGCTCTTGTGAAACTCCTTTAGAATCGCTAAAAATGATTTTTTCACTAAAGTGCTTAAACATTATCTAGCCCTTTGTGCTTGGGGATAAAGTAGTAGCTGCGATATATCCACTCTATGCCAAATAATAATCCCAAAGCCACATAGCAGATTCCACCACAAAACAAGCTCCAATATATTTTTTCCTCTAGCAGTGCTAGGGCAAAGGCGATAATCGCACTAAGCCCAAAATACAAAATCCAAATCTTTGTAAGAGTGCGCGTATAAGATATGACATACTTTGGTAGCTGCTTTGAGGAGCGCACTCTGTGTGAGTGAGTGGCAAATCTTGTGATGATTGCCTCTCCTTTTAGGCTAAGTGCAAACACGCATAGAAGCAAAAGATATACGCATACAGGGTAAAAATACACGATTTCTAGCTTGCTTTGTGCTTCGCCAAAAAATCCACCAAATCCACCAAATCCACTAAGAAACTCTCCCAAAATCTCTCTAAGAAATATAATCCCAAAAAGCAGGGCAAAAATACTGCTTAGTGTTTTGTTTGCGCTGTGGCTTTTGCGACTTAGAAATGCTTTTATGCCCCAAGCTAGTGCCATAATACCCGCCACCGCGCAAATATTTTCCCCAAAATACACAGCAAGTGGATAGGAAATGCTTAAACACACAAACACCACATTAAACGTGACTAAGGCGCACTTTTTGGCAAAGTCTTTATCATTTTGCAACTTGAGTGCTTTTATACCCTCTTTTAGAGGACTTAGAAATGTATGAGAAAATCTATGAATTTTTGGCATTTTTTAGAATCTTTAGGATTCTTTGTTTGCGCTAAGTGTTTTATAGACAATGTCTATGATGTCTTGGAGGGTTTGGACTTCTTTGAAATCAGGTGCTTCCATACGATAGCCTGTTTTTTTGCGGATAAAGTCAAGCAAGTCAATCGCATCAATGCTATCAATCTCTAAATCGTGGTAGATTTTCGCCTCTGGCGTGATTTTTTCTTCTTTGATTTCAAAAAGCTCGATTAGCGCACCTTTTAGCACTTCAAAGATTTCTTGTTTTTCCATTTATACTCCTTGTGGTTTTATGATTTGGCTTAGGCTTTTGCTTGCTCGGCAATGTATTTGCTAAGAGTTGCCACACTATAAAAAATCTCTTTTAGATTTCCTTGCTTGCTATCTAGCTTTAGCCCGTATTGCTTTTGGATAGCAAGTCCTAGCTCTAGCGCATCTACGCTATCAAGCCCCAAGCCATTATCCTCTGTGCCAAAAAGCGGCATATCATCGCCAATATCACCAGATTTCATATCGGGTAGATTTAGACTTGTGATGATGAGGTTTTTTAGCTCCTCTTTTAATCGACTTAATTCATTTTGGGATTGATTTTTTGGTTTGTTTGTTTGCATTCTCTCTCCTTATAAGTGTGTTGTAAGTGTGCTGTGAAGTTGCTTGGTTAGCATTCATTTAGTGGTGCATATAGATTTCCTAGATATTCGTGCAGAGCGCGAACCCTTAGAGAATCGCTTTTGTCTTTTGCAAAATCATCTAAGATGATTTGATTTTCTAGCGAAATCTCGTAGCGTAGTGTTTGAGCTGGCGTATTATACCATTTTGAATCTTTTTGTAGGCTTTTTGGGCGCATTTTGATAAAAATCGCACTTAAAGATTTCGCGCCGTGTATTGCTATGTAGCTAGCGGCTTTGTGGAAAGAAATTTTATCTTTTGTGCGAGTGCCCTCTGGGAAAATCAGCAGAGATTCTCCGCTTTTTAGAGCTTCTATGCTTTTTTGTAGTAGCTCTTCATTTGCGGTGTTTAGGATATAGCCACTTGCTTTTATCGCCCCAAAAAGAAAGATATTTTTGCTTAGAGAGGCTTTGACTACGCAGTTTATGCGCGCAATATTTGCAAGTAATAAGACAGCATCAAGTAGTGATGGGTGATTTGCGATGAAGATTTGACTAGGCTTGGCAGAGGGGATTTTGTCAATCGTAGTGTTTGATTTATTTGTGGATTCTATCATTGATTCTTTTGTAGATTTTTCTACTGATTTTTTTGCTGTTTCTTGCGCAAATTTTTCTACTGACTCTGCTACTGATTCGTTTGCTTTGAAGCTATAACTTACTCTTTTTGCAAGGCGCATAATCCACAAAAATAAAGCCCACGCATAGCGCACCAAATCGCGACTAAAATACTGCACTTTTTTGTAGCGATGAAGCCTAAGGACGATGATTGGGATAAAGATGAGATTCCCACTAGCACAGATAATCCCAAAAACCACAAATCCAAAGCAAGCAAAAAGTAAAGCAAGTATTTTTTGACAAATCGTTTTTGCTTGTTTTGTTATTGCCCTGTGTAGATTATTAGGCATTTTGTAGCTCTATGTGCCATTTAAATGAATCATTGTCAATGCTATAAGAAATGCTTTTGGGGGCGTCTTTTTTTGATATGGTGTTTGTAGCTGCTAGTAAATCTAGCTCGCTTAAAATGATTTCTAAGTCATTTGGGCTTGGTGCTTTGGTGTGGGGTTTGTTTATCTCTAGTGTGGCGTAAAATGCTTTTTTGCCCGCTTCTTTGTTTTCTTTGTTATCTGCCTTGTGGAGCTGATTAGGCAAACTCACAAGGGCGGCTAGGAGTAAAAAGTCTGGCACATTTTTTTGTGGATTTTGCTTATTTGGGGTGGCGGGGCTGCTTGAATTTTGCGCTTTGTATGCTAGATATTCACGCGCAAGTCCCTCATAGTAGCTTAGCACAAGCACTTTGTTTGTGTGCTTTGCGTTTGTATCGGCAGATTCTTTGTTTTTAGCTCCTTTATATGCCATTTCTTGCAATCGCATATATGCGTTTATCATCGCGTATTCTAGGCTAGGATTTGCCGAGATTGCGCTTATTTCGGCGTTGTTGTTGTGAGCTATGGCGAGCAGTGCTGGCGTGGCATTTAGCACAGACATAGAAAAGCTAGTGGGGGAGAGTAGGTAGCTATCTTGCAGGCTTAGTAGCATACTAAAACAGCGATTTATCTCACCCAAAGTGGAGCTAAACACGATAGGGATAGAGCCTAGATTCCATTCATTTATTTTTGGCTGGAGTAGGCTAAAAACACATTTGCTAGCATTGCTAAGTCGCCTACGCTCTAGAGGCGATAGATGAGAGAGGGCAAAATCTGCTTTGTAAGATTGAAGTTGGGCAAAATCTAGCGCATTTTGATTTTGTGATTTTTGCGAAGATATGAGAGAGGGCAAATCAACATTTGGCGAGATGATAGCTGATATAGCATTGATAATGAGGTGTAGCTTATTCATTT
>SAMEA104315421__coassemble_886_pt1 | contig 22791 bp, 17 predicted proteins | sample SAMEA104315421__metabat2_high_PE_034 | metagenome-assembled genome bin SAMEA104315421 (sample SAMEA104315421) | gut metagenome | biome: Monkey gut; feature: monkey-associated habitat; material: faeces | place: China | collected 2013 | reverse complement strand
AATATAGCGGGCAGCTATGCTATATATTTGTTGTATATTACCCTCACTCCAATGTCTAGGAGCAGCTCCCGTTGTATCACCAGCTTTATGAGAATCGCCAGAATATATATTTGTCTGCAAAAATGGCACTCTGCATACTAGCTCTACCCCGTGTTTTTGGGTGATATTTGTGCGCAAACCCACATTTAGCCAAACATCAAAACCACTAAGATGCATACAAGAATAACAACCCAATACTGTTTGAGCGTATTTTTCAAAGCTATTTATTGGTAGAGAATATGTCCCAACACTTTTTCCCCACCAATAATTTCCACCAATCCCAACGCCCAAAAATCCACCAAAATCTATTTTTTCATTGGCGATGAAATTTCCTAGAAAATCTACATTTACTCCGTAGTTTATATTACCGCCAGCTAGCTCTACACTTGTATTTTCATTGTTTTCAATGGCGGCAAAGCTATATTTATATTTAAACTCCCCAAGCGAAAAGTGTGTGTTGCCTGCATTGATATAATACCGCAAGCCAATGTGTGGCGTAAAAAACTGCTTATACCCCACCACAAAGCCATAATTTACACCTCCTACATTCTTTTTTAGCCCTTCTTCATATTCAGGTCTAACGCAACCTCCTTGAGGACAATCCTCTCCTTCTCTTTGATGATAAGCCACGCCACCATATCCTATATCAAAGCCCAAAAACCAGCCACTTTTCTCGGCTAGGGCATTTTGAGAAAAACTAGCCAACAACACACTTATAAGGATTCTTTGCATATTTTTTACTTTACTCTCCTTTTATTTGTTTTGTAAGCTCTTGTATTGCCTTGTTTGTCTCATCTTTATTGACACATTCATTTGAATCTTTGATGTGATTTAATAAGCAAAGTGCCAAATCATCAGGCATTATAAACCAGCATTTTATCGTGCCACGAGTAAGCGGGAATCCTAGCGGGTTTGGTTTGCTATCGCTTTCATTTCTACTTTTGTGCCAACGAACGCCTATGCTTATACGCTTTGTGTAATCTTTGTGTAAATCATTCATTTTTATCTCCTTTAATTTCACTTTTGTGCTTTTTGATAAAGGGAGAATGCTACAAAAAAAAAAAAACGGATTTTAAATAGAAAATATTGGCAGATATGTTGAAAGGGAAATATGTAGTAGAAGTATTGTGAAAATATTTGGAGTAATAAAAAGTAGCTTGGTATTGTGATAGAAAGAGAGGGGTTTTAAGTGAGTAGTATAAATGGCTAGCAAACTAAAATATCATTAGCGAGTAGCAATAGATTTTGTGGGTTACTTGAGGTTGTTTTTTTGCAATGATGACAAGGTGGATTGCCACAAATCGCTTCGCGATTCTCGCAATGACGGAAAAGATTCTTTTTCCTTTGCAGGTAGGTATAATGTAGTTTCCCCCTCTCTTGCGGAGGTGTTACAAGAGAGAAAAAGCCACCACCGCAGAAAGGGGAACAATTTGCTTACCCTCACTTGCAAGGGATGGGAATCTATGGTGTTGCCCTATTAAAATTTAATTATATATTGCCACGACTTGACTTTGTCAAGTCTCTCAATAACAGGCAAAGAAATAGATTGGCCACGCAAATGTTAACACATTTGCTTGCAATAACGGAGAAACGGCACAAAATGACAAATCAATCCTCATTGCTGTGGTTATTTTGTCGCTATGCACTCCACTTCGACAAGCGCGTTTTTGGGCAGGGATTTGACACCGATAGTGGTGCGAGCAGGTTTGTGCAAGCTAAACGCTTTTTCATACTCGGCATTAAACGCGCCAAAATCCTCCATATTTGCTAGATAGCAAGTAGTTTTTAGCACTTTATCTAGGCTAGAGCCACCCTCACGCAAAATCGCTTCTAGATTTTGCATCACTTGCTTTGTCTGCGCGGTTATATCGCCATTTACAAATTCTCCATTTGGCTTTAGGGCGATTGCCCCAGAGGTAAAAATAAGCCCATTTTGCAAAGAATCTAGCGCGATAGCTTGTGAATAGGGACCTATAGCTTGTGGGGCGTTTTGTGTGCTTATGTATTTCATTGTTTGCCTTTTTGTGAATATTGTCGATTTTGGCTAATGCTAAAAACAACATAATTATTATATAATACGCGGATAATTATGTATAGTAAAAATTCTTAAAAACACAAAAAATCAAAAAGGATAAAAATGCCAAAAACAAAGTTTTATTCACAAATCTCACGGCAAATATCGGGCTTTTTTGCGCTCATTGCTTTTGTGTGTGTGCCATTTGGATTGTTTGCACAAAGTGAGCAAATCGTGCTAGGAGAGGGCGAAGTGCTTGTAGAAATGGTGGATTATAAACGCAGTATCATCATCGGCTATATGGTGCTAAAAAATGGCAATATCATCAAAAAAGTGCGCTTTAGTCAGCCAAAATCCATAATCCAAGCACCCCAAATTCCAACCCAACAAAATCTCCCAACTCCACAAAATGAACAATTCATATCAAATCCGCAATCCCTACCAACCCCACAAAATCTACCAAATCCACAAGCCACACAAGACACGCAAAGTGAATATGAAAAACAAATCTCCCAAACAAAAAAGCAAAAAGTCAAAAAAGAAAAAAGAAGCTGGTTTGCAAGCAGAAAAAAGAAGCCAAAGCATATCACAGCAAATATGATAGATAGTAGCTCTATCCCACAAGAGAGTGGCGCAGAATCCCAAGAGGTAAATTCTGTGTATAAAAATCGCCAATGGGACAAAAAGAAAATCCCACACAATGTAAAAAGCCAAGTGATAAATTTGGGGGATTAGTGTGGATATGTAATCAAATGGCTTTGTGTGGCAGATAACGCATAGCGGATAGCTTAGCATATTTGAAATGTTTATTGAATAAGCATTAGCGAAAAAAGAGGAAAAATATGCACAAAAATACACTTAAGATTTTGTGCTTTTTAAATCTTATCGCTACTTTTGCGTATTTTGTGCAAGCACAAAGCATAAATATCAGCGATTTTTATTATAGGGATTTTTTGGATTTTGGGCAAAATAAGGGGGCTTTCAAGGAGGTGGCAAATGGTGGAAGCAGTAAAAAAGGCTTAGAATTTCTAAGCAAAGATAGCTCAAAACTTAGTATTCCACAAATCCCAAACTTTTCTGCTTCTAGCAATTATGGCTCTTTGACTTCTGTGGGGAGAGGATTTGTCGCAACAGCAAATCACGTAAGCAGTCCTGAAAGCGCAGATGGATTGCTAGATTGGGGGGTTACAAAATATAGCATTGCAAAGCAATATGTGCAAAGTAGTGATGGCGAAATAGGTGGCACTTCCAAACTTTATGGCTGGGATACAAAGTTTTTGCGACTTAGTAAATATGTCGTTGAGGGGCAAGCACAAATGCTAGATATTGACAATACTAAAACAAGCAATTCTAATGAAGCAAAAAATTTAGAAAATTTCAAAAAGCAATTAGATGATTTTAGGGATAGCAGTGGCGATATTTATCTCTATCAAGCAGGTAGTGGGATTGTAACGCTACGAGGAACGAGCAATGTGCAAAGTTTCAACACAAATAGCAGTGGGGAAATGCGCGGTGGTGGGTTTGGGACTTTTGGTGGCACAGATTATTATAATGCTGGGATAGGATTTTATTATAAGCCGATGAGTGGGTTTTATAATCAAATCACTTCGGGCGATAGCGGTAGTGGAATCTATGTATATGATGATAAAAACAGCAAATGGATTTTGCTTGGCGTTGTCTCAAGGGACAATGGCGCAATATCAGTCGCTTCAAACAAAGATTTTAGAGATTATCAAAGGCACTTTGAGCAAGAAATTGATTTGCAAGGCAGAGTTTGGACGCTTAAAGGCAATGGTTTGGAGGATAATTCACTACTAAGCAAGGCACTACAAGGCAACAAAGATATAGTCTTTGGCATTGGCGGGACAATACAAGTAGAAAAAGACATTGATAGGACGCAAAGTGGCTATGCTGGGGGATTTGTATTTAGAGATTCTGCAAATGAGATAACTTACAAATTTGAAAACAAAAACGGTGAAAATCACTACTTCAAAGGCTCGGGGCTTGACATAGGCAAAAATGTCCGTGTAGAGTGGGCTTTGCGCAATGCTAGTGGCGACTCGCTACACAAAATAGGCAAAGGCGAACTTATCATCAAAACCAACTACACACCAACAACAAAGGGCGAAAATCTAGGCACGCTTAAAATCGGCGAGGGCAAGGTAAGCCTAGATACGAGCAAAAAGGCTTATGAAAATATCTACATTACTAGCGGGAGAGGAGAACTCTCACTTATCCAAGCAGAAGCACTTGGTGCGACAAAAAATAGCAATAATGTCAGCACAACACAAGCGGATGCAAAATCATACACGCTATCGCAGGATAAAAACACAAATATGGGTTTTTACTTTGGCATAGGTGGTGGGAAACTTGATTTATTGGGCAATAGCCTTGTGCTAAACACGATTGTAGCAAATGATAGCGATGCGATTATCACAAATTCTAGCACAAAATCAACGCTTGAGATTGAGGGCTTTGGATATGATACAAATGGCAACAAAACTGCCACAAAGGAAAATACCATAATCCACGCAAGCGTGGGTAAAGCTGATTCTACAAATCAAGCAAACCAAACAAATATCGACATTGTGTATAGTGGGTATAAAAACGCAACAAATTCCCCCTCCCTTGCGGAGGAGGATAGAGGGGGTGGGTCAAATACTAAAAATGCGAGTGCGAAATATACCCTCCCCCAAATGCCCCTCGTGCTAAGGGAGGGAGCTTCTCTAATCTTTGATGGCAATATCAACACACAAGGTAAAATGACTATAACTAACGGCAATATCGCACTTCAAGGGCACGCTACTACTCACGCTACCATTAGCGATGACAAAATCCGTAGCCAAGTGGCAAATGCCGAGAATGGCACGCAAAAGGGAATGCCTAGCTATATGGATTTAAACAAACCATCACACTTAGAGCAGCCTGATTGGGATAATCGCAGTTTTACGCTTGGAGGTGGAATCAATCTAGCAAACTCAAATCTCACGCTCGGACGAAATGCAAAATTAGAATCCAACATTGCACTAGATTCTAGCTCTAGCGTGGTATTTGGTGGTGGTGTCTTGCACTTTGTTGATAATTTGGATAGCAAAAATGTAACGGGTGGCGGGTTTGCTTATCAGCAAAAAGTCGAGGGTGGAAGTATCGGCACAGAGCAGGAAAAAATCGCAAATCATACGATGAGCTATCGTGGCAAAATTAGCGCAAATGGTGGCACGATAAATTCAAGTATTTTTGATTTTAATGCGAGTTTGGATTTGAAAAATGGCGCGAATCTAGTAGCGCAATATTTGACTTTGAGTGATAAAGATTTGGTTTCATTAGCAAGTGGTGCAAGCGCAACGATACAAAATCTTATTTTAAAAAATGTGAGTGATATATCCCAAATCTTTCAAAACTCTAATAATGGCGAAAAACTTAAGGTAGAAAAATCATTCCATTTTTATGATGTAAATAGTTTTGATTTAAGTAAATTAGATTTGGCACATATTGATAAGAATGCAAATTACGACATTGTGGGTGTTAAATCTAGCATTATAGGTGCAAATAGCACATTGAGTGCAAATGTTTGGCTAGAGGGTGGGAATCTAAGTCTAAAAAGCCTTACTCTAAAAAAGATAGATGATTCAACGGTTAAAAACACAATATATTTGCAAAGTGCTGAAAATAGTGTAGCAAAGCTAAAGATAAATGATAGCTTAAAAATTGGGGATACTAATGGCTTGATAAAAGCAGATTTGTCATTACGCGATAATAGCATACTTGATACACCGATGATTGAATTTAATAGCGTAGCAAATGGCACTTTTTTGCTTGATAGTAAGGCAGAGATTAAAAACACAACAAATACCAACAAAACTGAACTTAAAGGGATAGATTCAACAATAGATATTTATGTGGGAGGAAGCAAAGAGTTTGACATAAATGCAAGTAGCACGAGCGATAAGCAAACAATAATCACGCTATTTGGCTTTGTGCCAGAGGATAAATCTACTCAAACTATGTCAAATCCGACATTTAGTGGCAAAATCACAGCAAGTGGCACAAGCAAGGTAGAGAGTTTGCTAGATAATATCACTGCAAGTGTGGATTTGAGCGGTAGTGCAAACCTTGTGGCAGAAAATATCACGCTTGATTCTACGCATAATTTGATTTCTCTAAGCGATAGTGCGAGGCTTAGTGCCGATACAATCACAGCAAAAAGCATATCAAATCTTACACTACAACAAAACGGCGGGGTGGCAAATGTAAAGAATTTTATTTTTGATAGTAGCATCACAAATCTAGTAGGAAATCTAATCGGCAAAAATATCAAGCTAAAATCTAGCACGATAAAAACGACAGATTTGACTTTTTCGCACAATGCGACACTTAGCCTTGATAATGATTCAAAACTAGAAGTAAAAAATCTAAATGTAGAAAACACAAATATTACGCTAGATTTTGCAAACTCTAAGTCAAGCACGGAAAATCTAGAAAATGTTACTTTAAGCAATGGTGCAAATCTAACTATCAATTCGTGGGATTTTGGCAATGCTACAAATTTCAAAAGCGATGAAAAATCTTACATAGATTTTGCAAATCTAGCCTATACCCAAAGCCCAAACACCGCGCCTAAAAATATCCAATCAAGCACCACGATAAGCAGCACACTTAGGCTTAGCAAAGTCGGTGCAAACCAAAATGGCGATGATAGATTTCAAACCTTAACTTTTGAAAAACAAAATCTAACGCTTGGGGAAAATTCAAGCATAAGCGTGGCGTTTGATGATAGTGTAAAAAAGGGTGCAAATAACATAACGCTAGATAAATATTTCACACTTATAAGTGCAGGAAGTGTGAGTGATAATAGAGCTGATAAACGCATAGATTTTCGCTTCGCTTCCACCATAAGCGATAGTGAAAAACTTTTTGTCGTAAGCAAACTTTATGAAAACAAGCTACTTGTGAAATTTTTGGAATCAAATCCGCGTAGCTTTGCCGAGCTAAGCAAGCATATTTCTAGCACACACACTAAGATACTCCTAGCCCTCACAGAGCATAATCCAAATGATGAAAATATCGACAAAGCCGCTAGCACAGAGGAATACTCCGCACTAGAATCCACCCTAGCAAGCTATGAGGAGGCTATGCGTGAGATTGCCACACAATCAAGTGGAGAAAATCTAAGCTCGATTTTGCAAAACAATGATTTAAGCATTAAGATGCGGATTTTGCAAGTGCGCTCAAAAACACAAAATCTAGCCACGCAAAAGCCACAAAATCTACAAAATCTAAGGCTTGCCTCTGCTTTGTCATACTCAAGCACAAAAGCTACCGCATACACAAGTCCAAACGCCATACAAAGCGACTATGATGACATATCTTTGCTGCTAGGAGTAGCACCAAAATCACCTCCCACACTTAGCCTAAGCCCTTATCAAAATAGCGCGTGGGCTAGCGCACTTGGTGGATATGCAGGCACTTTGGGGCTAAATCTAGCATTTTATGGCTCTAGCGTGGGATATGATAGGATAGTTGGTAGCACGCTTTTGGGCGTAATGGCTAGCTTTGGTGGCTCACACCTGCTTCAAAAAAAATCCAAGCAAAGCGGAATCATCGCTGGTGGTGGCGCATATTTGCATACACACTTTGGCAAAAGTGAATTCCAATCAAGCCTATCATTTGCATATAGCTCGCTAGAATCAAGTGCATTTGGCGATAATATCAAAAGCTCGATATTTGGGGGGTTTTGGAGTAATTATTATAAATACAATCTCACACTTATAGATGGAAATATCCTAAAGCCACTAGGCACGATTGGATTAGGGATTAGCAAGGCTAGTAATTGGCGTGGGGCGGAGTTTCGTGGTGGTGGATTTGGCGATGTGTTTGCTCATATCGGTGCGGGGCTAGAGTATGTGATTTTTGGCAAAAATGGATTTTATACACTTGGGCTTGTAGGAGTACAAAAGCTACATTCTCAAAGCAAGGCACAAATTAGCTTTGCAAAATCTAGCACAATGCTAGATTTTGTGGTAAATAACAATGCCTTTGAAGCGCAAGGCTACTTCATCGGCTCACACACCATAAAAGAGCGTCTAAACATAGAATACGCAATCCACATAAATGGAGATACTCGCAGATACTATGGCACAAAGGGAAGCGTGGGATTTCGCTATGCGTTTTAGAATCCCTGCGATGATTTTGCAAACCTCTAGCGATAAAAATGCAAAGTCAAAAATATCTCAAAACATATAAGCCTACTAAAGAGTGAAATCTCGCTATAATTCTGCCTTAGTTTTTGCGCAAAAAAGATTTTAGATTTGATTTGAAAGGATTGCTATGTCTTACACTTTTTCCCAAGCAAAAGAGATTTTTTACAAGCCATTTATGGAGCTACTTTATGAAGCGCACAAAATCCACCTAGAGCACTTCAGTCCAAATCTCATTCAAACAAGCACTCTGCTAAGCATAAAGACAGGTGCGTGTAGTGAGAACTGCGCTTATTGCGCACAGTCAAGCCACTACAAAACAGGCGTAGCAAAAGAAAAATTTATGGATAGAGATGAAATCATCTCTCTTGCAAAGAAAGCTAAGCAAGCAGGAAGCTCAAGATTTTGTATGGGAGCAAGTGGGAGAAGCCCAAGTGAAGAGGAGCTAGAAGAAGTCTGCCAAATCGTGCGTGAAGTCAAAGAGCTAGGGCTAGAAACCTGCGCGACTTTGGGGCTACTCTCAAGCAAGCAAGCAAGCAAGCTAAAAGAAGCGGGGCTAGATTTTTATAACCACAATGTAGATACTTCGCAGGAATTTTACAGCCAAATCATCTCTACACGCTCGTTTGAGGATAGGCTAGGCACACTAAAAAATGTCCGCGAAGCAGGGCTAAAGCTATGTGTAGGTGGCATACTTGGTATGGGAGAAAGCAATGATGATAGAATCAAAATGCTACTTTTGCTTTCCCAGCTAGAAACCCCACCAGAATCCGTGCCGATAAATCAGCTAGTAAAAATCCCGGGTACACCTCTAGCAGACACGCCCGAAGTGGATAAATTTGACTTTGTCCGCACTATCGCTTTGGCTAGAATCCTTATGCCAACTTCTTATGTGCGACTATCTGCGGGGCGAAAAGCGATGAGTGAGGAACTACAAGCGTTGTGCTTTTTTGCGGGCGCAAACTCGGTGTTTTATGGAGACAAACTCCTAACTGCAGCAAATGCCGCACCAAGCAATGATGATATGCTGTTTGAAAGGCTTAATTTGCAAAGAGAGGAGTTTCTAGAAATGAAAGCATAGGCTTGATAAGTGCAGATATATATTTAGGTGTGGCTAAATCTAGCTTCAGTGATTTTGTCTTGAAGCACCACAAAGGCTTTGAGTGCAAAATATTTCAAAAATGCTTCAAATGAAGTTTTTGAGAGAAGCACTTCACTTGTTGTTGCACTTCTTTGAATCACACTTGTGATGATAGATAGCAAAAATTAAGCATTTTTGCTATACAATACTATCTTTTGACTATACTTTTACTTGTTTACTTGTTGCATTTGGATTTGTCGTATTTGGGTGTGTCATATTTGCGTATCATATTTGTTGCACCACTAGCATAGTAAGCGCAAAATCTAAAATCCACAAACTTCACTTAAGGATAATTCGTGCAAAGTTTTTCAGATATTTTACTCGCATTGCAAGACTTTTGGAAAAGGCAAGGTTGCGTTATTTTGCAGCCTTATGATATTCCTGCTGGAGCTGGGACTTTTCACCCTGCGACACTTTTGCGCAGCCTAGATTCTAAGCCGTGGAGTGTGGCTTATGTCGCTCCATCTCGCCGTCCCACAGATGGACGCTATGGAGAGAATCCAAATCGATTGGGGAGCTACTATCAATTTCAAGTGCTTATAAAGCCAAGCCCTAACAATATCCAAGAGCTGTATTTGGACTCGCTAAGCACGCTAGGCATTGATAGGACAAAGCACGACATTCGATTTATTGAGGATAATTGGGAATCTCCCACACTTGGTGCGTGGGGGCTAGGCTGGGAAGTGTGGCTAGATGGTATGGAGGTTACGCAATTTACTTATTTTCAGCAAGTGGGTGGGTTGCCTTGTGAGCCTGTCGCGGTAGAAATCACTTATGGCGTAGAAAGATTAGCTATGTATATCCAAGAAGTAGAATCTATCTTTGATATTGCGTGGAATTGCGATAGCGCAAGCTATGCCGATGTGCATTTACAAGGCGAGTATGAGTTCTCGCGCTATCATTTTGAGGTGGCAGATAGTGCTATGCTTTTTGGCGCATTTGATAGTGCACAAGGCGAGGCTAAGAGGTGCTTGGAGGCTAAGCTACCCTTGCCTGCTTATGATTTTGTGATGCTTTCAAGCCATTATTTCAATATCCTTGATGCACGCAAGGTGATTTCTGTGGCGCAAAGACAAAACTATATACTAAAAATCCGTGAGCTGGCAAAAGCGTGTGCAATGCTGTATAAAGAGCAAGAGGGTGAGCGCGAAGAAAGACTAGCGCAAGTAAAATCTAGCACAAAAATCCCTAAAGACACAAAATGATAAAAACAAAACCACTAGCGCAAGCCAAAATCAAATCTAGCAAAAACTCGCTTCACAAAACACCGCTTGGCGAAATCTCACTTGGGGAGGTCTATGAGATTTTGGATAGTATTAGCCCATTTAGCCTGCAAGAATCTTGGGATAATAGCGGGATAAATCTAGGACACTCTAGCCAAAAAATCACACAAATCTTTCTCGCACTTGAAGCGGATTTGCAAATAGCACAAAATCTACCTCCAAATAGCTTGCTTATCACTCATCACCCGCTTATATTTTCCCCGCTTAAGTCATTTGATTCCACAGACTATCCTGCCAAAATCCTGCAAATCCTTATCCAAAAAAACTGCGCCCTAATCGCAATGCACACAAACTTTGATAAAACACATTTAAATGAATATTTTGCAAAAGAGATTTTGGGGTTTGACTCGCCCTCTTTGTGTAGCGATAATCTCGCTAGATTTTGTGCTTTGCCACCCACTCCCATAGCCTCCCTAGCCCAAAGGGTAAAATCTAGCCTATCTCTAAAATCCCTCACTTACAGCGCACCAAATGAGGATTTTTTAGTCTCTCAAGTGTATTTTGTCTGCGGAAGCGGAGCTAGCTTTTGGCACAAAATCGCACAGGGACAGATAAGCCAAATATCACAAGAAAAAGAAGCAAAAGATGAGAAGTCTTCACAAATAAACTCTACCATAGAGGAGGCGTAGCAGGGCAAAACACCAATAGCGGAATCTGTCTAATCACTAGCGATATAAAATACCACGATGCAATGAGTGCAAAATGTGCCAATATCGCACTTATTGACGCTACACATTACGCTAGCGAGCGACATTTCGCTCCCCTCTTGCACAATAATTTGCACAATAATTTGCAAATTAAGCACCTTAATTGTATAATGCTTGAGAATTTTTCCCCATTTTCTTACATTTGAAAGGAATACGATGAACAAAAATCTAACACAGCTTATCGCTATCGCCCAAATCGACAAAGAAGCAGACGCACTAGACCCTGTAATGCAAGATAAACAATCCGTGCTTGACAAACTCCTAGCCCAAAAAGCAAAGCAAGAGGCTAGACTTCGCGCACTAGATGAGATGCAAGAGGAAGCTAGGCTGACTATTGCGCGAAATGAGGGCATTATCCAAGCTAATTCCCAAAAAATTGAGGATATTCAGCAACGATTAGTCGAGCCTCGCTCTGATAGAGAAGCGCGGACTTTGAGTATAGAGGAGGATTTGGCAAAGGAGCAGATTCGCCACTCCAATAACGAAATCACTAGACTAAATAAAGAGCTAGAATCTAGGGATGCACAGATAGATGAGATAAATAGCGAGATTGAAACGCTTAAGACAAGTATCCAAACAACCAAAGAAATCTGCGAGAAAGAAATCTCTCAAATCAAAGCCCAACAACAAGAAATTTTTAAGAAAAAAGAAGTCTTTATCGCTGCTATTGACAAAAAAGTCATCACATTTTATGAGAAAATCCGCCGATGGGCAAAAAACACAAGCGTAGTCCCCGTCAAGAAGCAGGCTTGCGGTGGTTGCTTTATCCGCTTAAATGACAAACTTTACTCTGATATTTTGCAAAGTAATGAGATTATCAGCTGCCCGCATTGTGGGAGAATCCTCTATATCACACAAGATAGTGCTCTAGAACCCGCAGAGCCAAAAGAGAAAAAATCAAAAGGGACAAAAAAAGAAAAAGAAGCCTAAAAGAGCGGAGATTAGGCGCAAGATAAGCAAAATCAAGTAAAAAAAATCATAAAATATTTTAAGGTGTGCGATTCTAAATTAAAGGGATAGCGATGAGTTTTTTGCGACTTATAGGCTATGTCATCATTGTTATCGTATTTAATCTAGCGGGGCTTGTGTTTGTATGTTTTTTGGAATCTAGGCGCGTGGAGCGTGAGGGTGGCAGTAGCTTTCTAGCAACTCTTTGGCACGCATTGGTTGGCTTGCTAAAGTTTATCATCGCCATAGCACTCATTGTCATAGCGATTTGCTCATTTAAATATTACAATAGCACGGAATCAAAAGACACAAAGTCAGCGCAAACAATCAAATCCACACAAAAGCCAAAACCTGCACAAAAATCAAACAAAGAGAATAAAACTCCACTCGACCCACTTGAAAGGCTAAGCTCAAGCGAGCTTAGAGCTATGTGGGAGATAAACGCACACGACCCAGAGCTAAGACAAAAAATTGATAATATTCTAAACAATAGAGCAAGAAAATAAGTAAAAAATAGATAGTAAAATAAGTGGCAAAAAAGTGAAAAATAAATCCACACTTTTTCTACTTTTAGACAAGCTAAATCCAATCGCTAAGGGGTGCAAATTGCGTTTTATCTACTTTGTTGCTTGCTTTAGTTTATATATCATAAGCCTACCGCTACTTGTTCTTACAAGTTTTAAACGCAAGCATAGGGTATCGATTCCGCGTAGATTTTTTCCATTTGTATTCCCACTCTTGCGTGTGTTTGACAAAAAAACATATAGTGGATTTTGCAAGGATTTCTCTCCACAAGTGTGGCTACACGCCTGCTCTTATGGCGAAGTAAAATCATTGCAATTTATTGTGTCTAATCTTTTAGACACAAATCAAGTGCAAAGTAAAGATTCTACGCAAAGCAAACAAAAAGGCTCTAAAGATTCTGCCCAGTCTTTGCCAAGCCTATCAAACTCGCTACACTTGTCAAGCCTGCCACATTCTCAAAACTCTACACATTCCACACGCCATACAAACTCTCCACACAAAGACTTACAAATCCTCCTTACCACCATAACACACACAGGCTACACCCTAGCAAAAGAAACTTATGCTAGCCACCCAAATGTCTGTGTGGAGTTTTTGCCTTTTGAAATCTTTTTGCCCTTTTATGCCAAACGATTTTTTATTGATTCTAGCAAGACTTCTTGCCTAAAGCTACTTTGCGTGTTTGAAGCTGAACTATGGCTAGGGCTTTTTTCTCTAGCCAAATGCCTAAATTCTCACACAATGCTACTAAATGCTAGAATCTCATCTCGCTCCTACCCGCGCTATAAACGATTTAGCTTTTTTTATCGCCATATCTTTGCCCTTGTTGATAGCGTATTTGCCCAAAGCGATGAGGATAAAGCCAGACTAGAATCATTAGGGGCGAAAAATATCCAAGCCATAGGGAATCTAAAAGCATATAATCCACCTATTATTAACAAAAATTATGACAAGCCAAAAGGCACTTTATTTCTTGCAGCCTCCACGCATAATGGTGAAGAAGAGCTTATCATCGATGCTTTTTTATCTGCCTTTGGCAAAGAGTGTTTTAGTAAAAAAAGCGATATATTTTTAGCCATTATCCCGCGACACCCCGAGCGATTTGGCGAAGTGGCAAAACTCATAGAATCCAAAAATCTAGCTTTTTCCTGCCTATCTCAAGGATATGAAAAGGCTTTTTGTGAAAAAATATTGCTTGTCGACACGCTAGGTGAGCTTAATAATTTCTATGCCATAGCGGACATAAGCATTTTGGGTGGTAGCTTTGCCAAAGAGGGCGGGCACAATCCCCTAGAGCCAGCGAATTTTCAAAATGTGCTAATAAGTGGCGAACATATATTTAATCAAAAAGCACTATTTGCTATGGTGCAAAATGCCTATATCATCAAGCAAGATGAGCTAGAATCTAACCTAAAAAACTACAAAAATCTAGCCAAAAGCTACATTGATAGCACACACTCAAATTTGCCTAAGCTACTAGAATCTATTGATAAGTATTTGGCATAGACATTAAAAATCTTAAAAAAGATAAAAAATGCAAAAATCAAAACACACAAAAATAAAAAAAGCACAACCAAAAAAAACGCCCAAAGCCCCTAAGAAAACCCAAAATACCACAACAAACAAAATAACCAACACAAATCAATCCACCCAAAAAGCCTACAAACTCCTAAGTGAAAGCCTTGACATTTCTCATAGCAAAGCAAAATCCCTAATTGATAGAGGGCTTGTAAGTGCAAATGGCAAAAAACTAACGCTAGCTAGAATCCCCCTGCCAAAAGGAGTAAAATTTAGCATAAGACAAGTCCAAGAAGTGCGGATTATCCACAAAGATGAGGATATAATGTGCGTGGATAAACCTGCGTTTATGGATAGCTATGAGGTAGAGAGAGAATGCCAAGATAAGCAAGGCAAAGAATGGAAGCTACTCCATAGACTAGATAAAGAAACAAGCGGTTGCTTGCTACTAGTCAAAGGAAATAGCGATTTTGCCAAAAAGGCATTAGATGAGTTTGCAAAAAATCGTGTTTATAAACTTTATAATGCCCTAGTAAGTGGAATCATAAATGATGAGCAAGAAATTTCCCTGCCACTGCTTATCCACAAAGGCAAATCCGCAAAAACGCTAGCTATCTCACAAAGCGCAGCGCAAAAAGCAAAAAATGCCACCACACACATAGCACCGAGATTTATTCAAGGCAAAAAAACTCTCCTAGATGTGAGAATCCTCACAGGACGCACTCATCAAATCCGCGCACACCTACAAGCCATAGGACACCCACTCATAGGCGATACACTCTATGGCGGGCTAAATGCTTCAAGGCTTATGCTTCACGCAAGTGAGATAAGGATTTTTGAATATGTTTTTACCTCAAAGTTGCCTAGTGAATTTGACTTTAGAGGCTAGCTTTGAGGGGCTAGAGCGTGGCTTAGAGCAGCTTTTGGGGCAAATATTTGGAGGGCAAAAAAGTCTAAAAAGTGATGATGTTTATGAGCTACTTTGGGAGCTAGGAAGCAATGTGCTAAAATATGGCACAAAAACAAAACCTAGCGCAAAAATGGACATAAATTCTAGCAAAAAGTATGGCGAGAATCTTATCACTACTTCTAGGCAAAATCTAGATTCTACTAAAGTCTATATGCAGGCATTTGCCTGTGATGAGTTTATACAAATATCGCTACACTATCTTGTAGGCAAAAATCTAGCTGACCTAAAAAGTAGCCAAAATAACGATACATTAGCCCCAATCTTAGTCCAGCTACAAATGCTACAAGTGCCACGAGTGTATGCTTTGCGCTATGATGAGCTAAAATCTGTCAAAAATCTGTCTGCAAAAAATTTATCCGCAAAAAAACTGCCCACCAAAAATCCACCCGCGAAAAATCTATCCACAAAATCAAACGACTTAGATTGCCAAAATCTCTTAGGCAACAAAGTCATTGCCTATCTTGTGGATAAAATCTGCTATGATACGCCCAAAATCTTTTTGCCAAACGCGAGGGAGCGGACACTGCGCGTAAGGCTAAAGCCCTAAATCCAAACAAAAATAATACGATAAGGAACAAACGCGTGGTAAGTGTCGTGCTAAAAGATGAGAGGCTTTATATCTGCTGGGTGGGGAGAGTAAAGACAAATGAGGAATTTTTGCTTTTCAAATCCCAAGTCAATGGCGCACTTGAAAAGTTTATCGACAATCCACACACCCCACCGATGCCAAAAAGCCAAGATGAAATAAAAAAAGATGCCCAACCCCAAAATATCCAAAAATACAACTCTTTTAGACTTATGCTTGTGGATGCCTATCCGTTTAACACCCACGCGCTAGGCTTTGTCCTAAAGCTAAAGCAAAACAACAAATACGAGTTTGAAATCGCCACTGACCACTATCGCTTGCTAAGTATGCTAGAAAATATTGAGTTTGACAAAATCTTTGCTATTAGCATTGATAGCGACCCTAGACTTACCACAAAGGGCAAAGTCCTAGATTCTGTGATGAGCTAGATAAAATCTAGCCAAAATATAAAAAACACAAAATCAAAATCTAGCAAATCACATTTGCAATTCACATTTAAGGAGCATTTTTGGAATCGCATTTAAGTTTTTGGAATAGCATCTATTCGCAGTTTGACCCTGTGGCTTTTTCGCTTTTTGGGCTAAAGGTGCATTGGTATGGTATCGCTTATGCGTGCGCGCTTATTTTGGCGTTTTTTATTGCCAAATTTTTTATTCGCCATTTTCCGCAGAGATTTTCCATAGCACAAACTATGATTGATAGCTACTTTTTGTGGGCGGAAGCGGGCGTGATTTTGGGTGCTAGGATTGGCTATGTGCTTATTTATGACCCAAACAGATTTTATTATTTGGCAAACCCTTTAGAGATTTTTAGCCCCTTTGATAGCTATGGCAATTTTGTAGGCATTAGCGGTATGAGCTTCCACGGCGGTGCGGTGGGATTTCTTTTTATGTCGTGGCTTTTTTGTAGATTTAAAAAACAAAGTTTTTTGCAGCTAATGGACTTACTAGCGATAAGTGTCCCGCTTGCATATATTTTTGGCAGGTTGGGCAATTTCTTAAACCAAGAACTATATGGCAGAATCGTGCCAGATAATGATAGCTTCGGGCAAGTGGTGGGAATCCTAGTAAATGGCGAGCTACGCTACCCAAGCCAGCTTTTGGAGAGCTTTTTAGAGGGGTTTGTGCTTTTTATCGTAGTGGCGATTTGTGCTAGATTTTTGCACAAAAATGGCGCGCTTATCGCGGTGTATGGCATAGGCTATGGTGTAGCGAGATTTGTAGCGGAGTATTGGAGGGAGCCAGACTCTCAAATGGGGCTATATTTTGTCATTGATGGCGTGTTTGGTGGGCTTAGTATGGGGCAGATTTTATCTAGCCTTATGATACTTGCGGGCTGTGGGATTTTGAGCTATGTGTATCTGTGTGATAACTCCCAAAAATCATCAAAATCCCCAAAAATCGCCAAACACACACAAACTCACAAGACATAATTTGAGATTGACAAAAACTTAATATTTCTTTAATATTTCTAAAGATACCGCTTTTGTAAGCAAATAATATGAAATTTTCAAAACTTAAGCAAATTTTGTGAATGATTTTTGTGCAATCATAAAATATACTTAAGTTTATGCGTGCTACAATAGCACGGCTTAAATGATGAAATCTTGCGCTAGAAGCCAAAAAGGAGCAAAATGCACGCCAAAAGTCCACAAGTAGTAGAAATCGCGCTATCAAATTTAGATGAACGATACAAACTCAACTATGTCGCCAAACAAGCCTGCGGAAGCGTGTGGTATGAGTCCAAAAAAACAGTTATGCTAGCTACCGTAGCGGTGGATTATGAGGCTAGGCAAGAGGATTTTTTGCCTCTCACAGTGCAGTATATACACAAATCTTACGCCATAGGCAAAATCCCGGGGGGATTTATGAAGCGTGAGGGCAAACCAAGTGAGTTTGAGATTCTAACCTCTAGGCTTATTGACCGCACGCTTCGACCGCTTTTCCCCAAAGGCTATTATTATCCCACACAAATTACGATTTTTGCACTAAGCTATGAGGGGGAGAGTGATTTGCAAGTATGTGCTTTGCACGCTGCGGCAAATGCTTTGCTCGTATCTGGACTAGAATTTGTCCCTGCTGTAAGTGGCGTGCGTGTAGGCAGGATAGAAAATAAATTTGTGATAAACCCTACAAACACCCAAATGCAAGAATCCACGCTTGATTTGTTTGTATCAGGTAGTGAGCAAGATATACTGATGATAGAAATGAAAGGCAAAAAACAAGCTAGTGATTCTACCAAAAGTCCTTACATTGATGAGGATTCTCTATGCCAAGCTATCACACTAGCGCAAGGTGTAATAGCAAAAGACTGCACCCAATATGAAAAACTCATAAAACCACACAAATCCCCTACCCTAAACCTCCCACTAAAGCCTATCATATCAAATGAACCTCTATATAACCTCATCGCCAAAGACTACGCAAAGCCCGTGCTAGAAGCGATAAAGGCGATGAGCAAATCCGAGCGAAGTAGCGAAATAGAATCTATCGCTAAGCAAATCTTAGAATCCAAAATCTCACAAGATTCTAGCGAGCAAGAAATAAAAGAACTCCAATCCTCCATAAAAGAAATGCTAAATCTCTACAAAAAAAATGAAGTGCGAAAAATGATACTAGAATCTAGCCTAAGAGCCGATGGCAGAGGGCTAAAGCAAGTGCGCAATATCAGCATTGAGACAAATATTTTGCCTTGTGTGCACGCTAGTGCGCTATTTACTCGTGGGGAAACTCAAGCACTTGTTACTTGCACGCTAGGAAGTGAAAATGACGCGCAAATCCTTGATGATTTTAGCGGGGTAAATGCGGCAAAGGAAGCCGCAAGTCCTGCTACAAACGCTCCTGTGAAAGAAAAATTTAGCTTTCATTATAATTTCCCTAGCTTCAGTGTGGGCGAAGCAAGTATGATAGGTGGCGTAGGCAGGCGAGAGCTAGGACACGGAAATCTTGCCAAAAAAGCCTTAGAATCTAGCCTCCCCACAAGCCACACAAATCGCCAAACTATCCGTCTAGTCTCTGAAATCCTAGAATCAAATGGAAGCTCATCTATGGCAAGCGTGTGTGGTGGCTCTCTTGCGCTTCGTGCGTGCGGGATAGAAAACGAGCTAGTTGCAGGCGTGGCTATGGGACTTGTGTGTGAGGACTCTAGCAATGAAGTGGCAAAAGAATCCAAAAAAAGCTCTAGCAAAGATTCCAAATGCCAAAAATACGCGATTTTGACAGACATAATGGGATTAGAAGACCACGATGGAGATATGGATTTCAAAGTAGCAGGGAGTGCCAAAGGCATAAGTGCTATGCAAATGGATATAAAGCTAGGTGGGTTAGATTTTGGGATTTTAAAAGAAGCATTGTATCAAGCAAAAGAAGCTAGAGAACATATTTTAGGCATTATGGAGGAGGCTTGCAAAAATATCAAAATCCAAGATGAGATTTTGCCAAAAAGCGAAGTCTTTGCTGTGCCAAGTGCCAAAATCGCAGACATCATCGGGCAAGGTGGCAAAACCATAAAAGACATAACCGAGCGATTTGGCGTGAGTATTGATATTTTTAGAGACAAAGGCGAAATCCAAATAAACGCACTAGATTCTAGTGCTATTCACAATGCACGCGCCTTTATCCTCGCCCTCATCGCCCCTCAAGAGACTTACCAAAATGGCGAAGTGTTTGACGGCGTGATAAAAAGCGTAGCGGATTTTGGGCTATTTATTGAGCTACCAAGAGGTGGAGATGGTTTGATACATATCAGCAAACTTCCACGCGAAAATGCGCCACTAAAAGAGCGATATACTCAAGGGCAGATTCTCAAATGCGTGGTTGTAGAAACTTTTCGAGGTAAAATCGGGTTAGCTTTAGCGTAATTTTAACTTTGTTTTGGCATAATTACTCCGCACATTCTAAAGCACGAGTAGGGGATAAATCCGAAAGGCTAGAAAGGAGAAAAGAATGAAAGCACTTGGAATTTTGTTTTTTGGACTTGTAGGTTTTGCGTTCGCTGGCGAGAGCGTGTTTAGCGGTAGTGATTTATCACTGCTTATGGCACTATCAGTCGCAGGCGGTGTTGTAGGACTTGGTATTGCCGCGCTTGGTGGTGCTATCGGTATGGGAAATGCTGCTGCTGCTACTATATCAGGCACTGCGCGAAATCCCGGTATCGGTGGTAAGCTACTAGGAACGATGTTTATCGCTCTAGCGCTTATTGAAGCACAAGTTATCTACACGCTTGTTTTTGCGATTATCGCTATTTATGGTAACCCATTCTTACCAGAATCAGGCGCAATCGTAAATGCCTTTAAAGCATTGCTAAGTTAGTGCTTTTTACCCCACCTTTTTTGGATTCTTATTTAGATTATCTAAATTAGATTTCCTAAAAGGGTGGGGTTTTTATTTTTATAGTTTTTTTGCTTTAGTTGTGTTTTTGGGATTTTGGCTTTTTGATACGCGCTGGTGGTGGAATTGGTAGACACGCCATCTTGAGGGGGTGGTGGGGCAACTCGTGCGAGTTCAAGTCTCGCTCAGCGCACCATTTTGACTTGTGTCGTAAAATTGTGGATTTTATGTTCTTTTTTGACTGCGTTATTGTGCTAAATGCCGAAGTGGTGAAATTGGTAGACGCGCTAGACTCAAAATCTAGTAGGGGCGACCCTGTGTCGGTTCAAGTCCGACCTTCGGCACCATAAAAATAGCAATATACAAACTTCTTTTATACCTCTTAAACTCCTTACATTTTAGATTGATTAAGGATTGCTAAATGACTTCTATTGATTCTGCGGATTCTATGATTTCTCTACGCAAAGTTTCAAAAACTTATCCAAATGGATTTTGCGCGATTAAGCCACTTGATTTGGAAGTGGCAAAGGGCGATATTATGGGAATCATAGGATATTCAGGTGCAGGCAAATCAACCCTTATCCGCCTCATAAATCGCTTAGAGAACCCAAGTAGTGGCGAGGTTTTCATAAATGGTGAAAATATCCTCACTCTCTCTCAAGCCAAGCTACAAAAAAAACGCCAAAAAATCGGTATGATTTTTCAGCATTTCAATCTTTTATCCTCACGCTCTGTGTATGGCAATGTCGCATTTGCGCTTGAAATCGCTAAGTGGGATAAGAAAAAAATAGATTCTAGGGTAAAAGAGCTGCTAGAGATTGTCGGGCTTAGTGATAAGGCAGATTTTTATCCAAGTCAGCTTAGCGGTGGGCAAAAGCAGCGAGTGGCGATAGCTCGCGCCCTTAGCAACCACCCTGATATTTTGCTTTGCGATGAAGCCACAAGCGCACTTGATACCAAGACAACAAAATCTATCTTAGAATTGCTAAAGCGCATTCAAGCAGATTTGGGGCTTACTATCGTGCTTATCACGCACCAAATCGAAGTCGTGCGACAAATCTGCAACAAAGCCTGCGTGATGAGTGCAGGGGAGATTATTGAGCGTGGAAGTGTGGAAGAGATTTTTAGCACACCTAGAAATGAAGTTACACGCGAATTGCTCTCATATATGCCTACCCATCTTTTTGATGCGCAGTTTTTTAGCGGAAGCCTTAGCAATGGAGTAGATTCACTTATCAAAAATCCAAGCAATGTCTATAAAATCTCCTTTGTGGGCGAGCATATAAATGAGCCTTTGATTTCAGAAATAGTCCAAAAATTTGGCGTAGAAATCAACATTTTAGCGGGCAATATCGAACCGCTTAGCACGACTAAAGTCGGGCACTTGCTTGTAGAATTTAGCCAAGATAAGCAAAATAAGCTAGCCATAGACTACCTAAAACAAAAAGGGCTGGTTATACAAAATCTAGAAATCCTGCAAACAAGCTAAATCCACTCAATCCGCCAGCTAAATCAAACAAAAAGCACAGCAAAACACAATAAGGAAAAAGATACGAATGAAAAAAAAACCTAAAAAACAATTTTTAGATTTTGCAAACCTTGCATTGATAGATTTCCTAGCAAATGCTTCTGCTAGCTTGGTGCTTAAAAAATCGCTTGCTTTTGTGCGCTTTTTGTTTATTGCGCTTGGGATTTTGGTGCTTTTTAGCCTAAGTGTTGCGCCATTTTTGCGTGATATAAGCACACTTAGCAATATCTGCTATGAGAAACAATTAGCTACGCTAGAATCCGCGCAAGAACAAAACTTAGATAAAGATTCTCCACAAAATCCCACCAAAGATTTTTCACAAAGCACGCAAGAATCGCCAAAGTATTTTTTGCGTGAAGTTGCTATATCTCTTGACTCTAGTGCGCAAAAAATCGATTCTGCTTTTGGAGATTATTTGGGCTTGCTTAGTCCATTTATTGCTACATATTTTGGTGGGTTTTTTATAGATTCTAGTGAGCAAGATTTGCTAGAATCTGCCCTAGATGATTCTAGCCAAAATCTACAAAACCTAATCACACAAAAACTCATCTATAACTACACGCAGATTTCACAGCCCACTTATGACACGCTTTATATGGTTAGCATTTCCACCCTCATTGCTGTGATTTTTGGGCTACCTTTAGGAGTGCTACTGTGCCTCACAAAAAGGGGTCGGATTTTTTCCTGCCAAAGTCTAAATGCTATCATCGGCTCGGTTGTAAATATTATCCGCTCTTTTCCTTTTATCATTTTGATTATCTTACTTTTGCCACTCTCTCGCCTTATTGTAGGGACTAGCATTGGCGCAAGCGCAGCGATTATCCCGCTATCCATAGCGGCGATTCCTTTCATTGCTAGGCTATTTGAGGGAGGGCTAGATGAAGTAGATAAAGGACTTATAGAGGCTAGCCTAAGTCTTGGTGCGTCAAAACTCGGCGTGATAAAAATGATGATAGCCGAAGCCCTGCCTAGCATTTGCAATGCCGTAGTCATCACTATCATCGGGC
>SAMEA104315421__coassemble_654_pt1 | contig 39494 bp, 38 predicted proteins | sample SAMEA104315421__metabat2_high_PE_034 | metagenome-assembled genome bin SAMEA104315421 (sample SAMEA104315421) | gut metagenome | biome: Monkey gut; feature: monkey-associated habitat; material: faeces | place: China | collected 2013 | reverse complement strand
TCCAAGCCTCCACAAACCAAACCCACTCAAATACAGCTAGCCAAAATCCAACAAAGCACCAAAATCACTGCTAGCCCCCATATCCACCCCGATTTGCAAAATCAAACTTTTTTGTCAAAAAATGCCGATAAAATCCCATTAGCTCGAGTATATAATATTGATTTTTTAGATTCTAGCTTACCAAAGATACTGCTACAAATGCTTTCCCAACACCCACAAAGCCCACACACAAAAAACCAAACCGCAAAAACCAAAATAGCACAATCCACAAAGCCACAAAATCCAAGCAATCCCAAAGCCGATTTTTGCATAAGCAATCCTCCCTTTTACCCAGATGGCGCACTGCGCTCAAGCAACCCAGCCCTACTCCAAGCCCGCTATGCCACCTCTATGCCGCTAGAGCTTTGGATACCACAAGCAAAGCGAGTGCTAGCCCCACGCGGCGGGCTTATCTTTTGCTACCACCCTAGCGAGCTAGCACGCGTATTTACCACGCTAAAGCAAAGTGGCTTTACCCCAGAAGTTTTGCGACTTGTCTATCCACTGCGTGAGAGAGAAGCCAGCCTAGCACTTATCTATGCTCGCCTAAACTCTCGCTCCACGCTAAAAATCGCTCCACCACTATTCACGCACAACACCCACACACAAATCCAAAATCTAGTGCCAAAAGATATAGAGCCAACCAGCCACCTGCAAAACTCCCACACACAAAACCCTTGCCTGCAAAGCCTTACCACAAACGACAATAAAAAATGCAACAAAAAAAAATGCAAACCTAGCGCAATCCAAGATGACTTCACTCCTGAAGTCGCTCATATCTACGCCACCTATCGCACACACAGTATAAAAGTCGCGCTAGAAGACATAGACTGCTACAATTTTCATCAAATCTCATTAGAATAAGATTTGGTATGATAAAATCACACAAGCTACAATAATGAAATTTACAAAATATGGCAAATTTCATAATGGGACAGAAATGTGGCAAAACCAAAATATATGGACTTTTATGAAAAACTCAACTAAAAAAATTGCAATAGCCAAAATCCTGCTAGTGATCAGTATCATAGCAATCTCTATGTGCCAAAACATAACAGCAAAAAGCCAAGATAATAGCCCTGCTAGAAATACATCTATGCGCTTTGTTGATTTTGGTGATTTGGATTCTGCTAGTTTGGGAAATATAGAGCGCAAAAACAATGTCGCTACCAACAAACAAGGCAAATCAAAAACATCACCACTCCCACTTTTAACGATGAATAATTTTGATTTAGAAGCGTGGTTGCCTAGATTGGTGCAGATTGTAAATAGCACAGATGGTTCATTTTTTTCAGTAGGAGTGTGTGGGACTTGTCTTTTGCAGGCTTATGAAATGGCTGCTGAAATCCTGCATTACGGTAATACTCCACCCACGCAAGAGGGCTACTTTTTCACTCCCACACCACATACAAATCCATTTACAGATTTCCGCCAAAGACATTCGATTTTATACAGCACAATGGTTGATATTGTGGAATATTATGTTATCCCTGCTAGCAATCCACAAGAGCGGTTTGCAAACTCCGCTAGGGTGGCTTATGCGAGTGCTATCTCTCTACTTCCGCAGTATAATTGGCGTTTTTTGGGCTATGGGACAACGCAAAGTGAGATAAGGCAGATTTTGGGACAAATATTGCAAGGGAGTGTGGGGAGCTTGTATATTACCTCAACAACTCATCGTAGCAGTGCGGGGTCAGATACTTATCATAGCGTATTGCTTGTGCGCACAAGCGGTGGCGTGAGAGTATTGCAGACAAATGTTACAGGTGCGCCAGATTATTACCTGCGACATATCGCTAGGGAAAATGCAACGATACAAAGTCTGCAAGAATCGCTTGTGCAAGTAGGCGTGCAAAACTCACAGCTAATAATGGTAGGCGTTTCGCAAGTAAATGGAAGCTATACCATACCTTTTGCAAGTGCGCTATCTTTTAGTGATTGTAGTGGGGAGGGTGATAGCAGGCGTGGCAATGCAAGAATCCCGACCGCTAGCACACTAAATCAATGCACCAGCGGCAGGTGCAATCAATAGCGAAACACAAAATCTAGAGTCATCTAAGCGGCTTAGCAAATCATAGGCAAATCTTACTAAAAATCACCCTAAAATCACTCCTCGCAAAATCCACAAACAAAAATCTTTGTAAAATTTCGCGTAAAAATTTTTGAGATAGCGATTTGCTTGGGATAAATCCACACAAAATCAGCTAAATTTATCTCAATCGCCCTAAAAATCATTTTTAAACACGATTTTTAAATTTTTGTGTTTTTTTTCAAAAATATTTATGGATTTAAGCATTTTTTAATAAGGGGGGGGGGTAGAATCACAACCTAACTTAATTGCTTAAAAGAGATTTTTAAACTATTTCTGTTATTTTTTTTTTGTTAATTTTAGCCACTTGTTAAATTCTCTTATAAGGAGTCATATGAAATATATTGGGATAGTTTCTAAAACAGCATTTATTTTTATATCTGCTGGTTTCTTTTCTTTATTTATTGCACTTTTCATTGGTTATAGTAATTTATACAGTAGTGATTATATTGATGGATTATTATCTATGTATGAGGAAAAAGGCATACCAATTCCAAAAGAATGTTTCAAAGGTCTTTTAGATAGAAAGTATCGTTGCTTCTACAAAGAGGCTGCTGAATTATCAAAGGGTAGTATTTCAAATCAAATACCTGACTTGATTGAAGCGGTTCATTTAAGTTGTGCGTTTATTATTGGTGCTCTTTCTTTCTTTTTATCTATAATCATCGTGTATTTAGCGATGATTCTACATAGATTGAAAAAACTAACTTAAACCTCCTATTTTTAGTGCGCACTGTATAAAACGCGTCCTCGTGCGTAGTCGCAAGAGATTTTGTGCAAGTTCCGTTCGCGAAAAATTATAGCTAGCACCTGCTGTAACGGCAGGTGCAACCAATAGCGAAACATAATTGTAAGATTTTGTTTTTGCTAGAGTTTATATTTTTGTCTATGTTTAGTCTTTAATAATTTTTGTGCTTCAAATACCACTCAATCGTCTTAACTATACCGCTTTCAAAGTTTTCTTTTGCTCTCCACCCAAGTTCATTTTCGATTTTGCTTGCATCGATAGCATATCGCCTATCGTGTCCAGCTCTATCTTTGACAAAGCTTATAAGTTCACCGTATTTCGCGCCGTTTTTGCGCGGTTTAAGGCTGTCTAAAATCTCACAAATTTTGCTCGCAATCTCCACATTTGTGCGCTCATTGCGCCCGCCTATGTTGTAGCACTCGCCTCTTTTACCCTCAAAAAACGCTAGCTCAATACCTACGCAGTGGTCTTTCACAAAGAGCCAATCACGCACATTTTTGCCATCGCCATAAATGGGAATTTGCACTCCATTAAGACACGAGCGGATTATCGTGGGTATGAGCTTTTCAGCGTGTTGCTTTGGTCCGTAGTTATTCGAGCAGTTTGTAATAATCGTATCTAGCCCAAAAGTCTCGTGATAGGCGCGCACAAGCATATCACTAGCCGCTTTTGATGCAGAGTAAGGTGAATTTGGCGCATAAGGCGTGCTCTCTGTGAAAAGCCCGCTTTCTCCAAGCGTGCCATACACTTCATCAGTGCTTATGTGATGAAATCTCGCGTTTTCATAGCCCTTTTTTGGTTCATTTGGTGCGTTAAGCCACGCTTTTTTAGCGCATTCTAGCAGAGTTTGCGTGCCAAGCGCGTTGGTGCGCGTAAAAATCGCAGGGTTTGTAATAGAATTATCCACGTGTGATTCAGCAGCAAAGTGTATCACGCCCTTTATCTCAAAACGCGCAAAGATATAATCTAAAAGCTCAGCGTTGCAAATGTCTCCTTTGATGAATTCATAGCGTTTGGCAAGGCTTTTATCCTCGCTTACCTCACGCAAATTTGCCAAATCGCCCGCATAAGTCAGCAAATCTAGATTCACGACAAAACAATCCTCATTTTGTCGCAAAAAATGATCCACAAAATTGCTACCGATAAACCCCGCTCCACCCGTGATGAGAATATTTTTTTTCATTTTTACTCCTTAAGTGCGCACCTCTAAATCTTTTGATAACCCTAAAAATAAAATCTCAAAACGCGTGTCTTGCATTTGCGAGAGAAATAAGGTATGCTCCATAATCATTCTTATCAAGTTTTTGCCCCATTTCTCGCAGTTTCTTTTCATCTATCCACCCATTTAAAAAGGCGATTTCCTCCAAACACGCTATTTTGAGATTTTGCCTTTTTTGCAGGGTTTGGATAAAGCTGCTTGCTTCAAGTAGTGAATCGTGTGTGCCCGTATCAAGCCACGCAAATCCCCGCCCCATAAGCTCGCATTTGAGCTTTTTTTGCTCCAAATACATTTGATTAAGCGTAGTGATTTCTAGCTCACCACGCGCACTTGGGCGGATTTGCTTTGCTAGCGCACTAACACCGCTTGGGTAAAAATAAAGCCCCGTAACCGCATAATCACTCTTTGGCGCACTTGGCTTTTCCTCCAAGCCGATGACTTCGCCCTTGTCGTTAAACTCGGCTATACCATACCTCTGTGGGTCGCGCACCTTGTAGCCAAAAATCGTAGCAAAGCCTTGCTCCGCGCTTTTTACACCATTTTCAAGGAGCGGTGTAAGCCCACTGCCATAAAAGATATTATCCCCTAGCACGAGGCAAGAGGGACTATCGCCCAAAAACTCCTCTCCCAAAATAAAAGCCTGTGCTAGTCCATCAGGGCTTGGTTGCGTAACATAGCTAAACTCCACGCCAAAATCCGCCCCACTCCCCAAAAGTGCCTTGAAATTCGCACTATCTTGTGGCGTGGTGATGATGAGAATCTCACGAATGCGTGCCAGCATAAGCACGGATAGCGGATAGTAAATCATCGGCTTGTCATAAAGGGGCAAAAGCTGCTTACTGATACCCTTTGTGATAGGGTAAAGTCTCGTGCCAGAGCCACCTGCTAAGATTATGCCTTTCATTTAATCTCCTAAATTTTGCGCCGTGTAGATGGATTGGGTTATATAAAAACCCAAAAAACTTGCTGTTTTTTTTTAAAGCTATTTTTTATATTGTTTAAAATTCTTGAATGTTTCTGATTAAGCCACTATATTGCTTCCTCAAAAATACACTAAATTTGTGTTATGTGCAAAACACTAAAATTTTTGAATTTATATATTCCTTTGAAGTCCAACATTATAACCAACAAATCATAACACTTCCATACAATCACTTTGTTGATTCTTTTACAAATTTATGCCAATCCCTAGTCCTAATATCCATAAATATCAAAGTTATGTTAGACGAGCTCTAGCATTTTTTTACCACAAAACTAAAATCAAACAGAATCTACAAAGTCCATAAAGTATTTCACTCCCAATCGCTCTTTTATGCAATCCCCCATAGCAAAAATAAGGCTTTGTGTGCACAGCATATTTTGGAAGTTTTTATTCTTTGCTTTTGTAGAATCTATGATATTTAGGGCTTTTTGCAGGTATTGCTCTTTGCTAAAAGCTTGTGTTTGGCTAAAGCTCAAAACAAGGGATTTATAACTTGTAAAATCTTTGGCGTGAGAGCATACCCACGCCAAAGCCTCCGCCACAATTTCATCACTTGGAGAGGGGGAAAGAGAAAGAGGCAACTCCGCAGGAGAGGGGGAACAAGGCGACTTACGCACAAAAGAGGGAGAATGTGCATTATTTTTGCCCTCTTTGTTTTCATTAGCGGTTTCGTTCTCTTTGTTTTCGCTATTACAAGTAGTTTTGTCATATTGAGCGAAAGCGAAATATCTCTTATTTTCGGCTTCCAAAGAATCCCTTCCGTGTCTGCTTTCTAAAGAATCTTCGCTTTCCAAATGGGCTTTGTTAGGCTTGCTTTTTTGAGATACTTTGGCTAAAGCCTCGGTATGACAAATTGCAAGATTCACAGAATCAGCAGAATCATTTGACACGCTTTGCGTTTCGCCCTCACAAGCGGTTGATTTTTTTTGCAAATCTTGCCCACCATTTCCCCCCACAATCGAAGTATGTGAGGTATTGCTTTGAGAAATCTCATTGCCCTGCGAGCGTAGATAGAACATTTCGCGTTCATCAAGCGAAGCTGGGCAGTGAGATTTCTCAAATGAATCATCCAAAAGCTCCGCTTTCTTTAGTAAAGACAAATTGCAACCACTCAAATGGATACCCGAAGACAAATTGCCCCCACTCCCTAAAGACAAGTTGCCAAAACCACTCAAAATCTCCTTTACCACCCCCTCCACACCATCTACCTGCCCCCCCACCTCACTCAAAAACTCCTCCTCATCGCACGCATAATACCTTAGCGCAAGCCCCCTACCCTTTGCTATATACTCGATTCTACTCTCCCCCTGCTCCATAGGAAAGCTATCTAGCCATACATCAATGATATGCCCATACACCGCACTATCTATCTGCCCCGTGAAGCAAAAGCGTGGCAAGACGCTAGGATTTATTTGTGATATTTTTGACTTGATGACTTCCTCATTTCCTGCACCACACGCGATAAACACGCACTCTTCTCGCCTCTGTAATATCTCACAAATAACTTCCAAATAATCCATAGAATCGATTTTGGTAAGCCGCCCCATAACGCCCAAAATCACTCTATCTCGTAGCCATTCATCAGTGAAATTACTAAAATCTTTTACCTCAAGATTTTTGTTTTGTGCTAGCAAATATGCGATATTTTCTCTAGCCTCCTTGATTTCTTGGGCTGATATAGGGGGATTATAAAATGCGGTATCCATTTTTACGGGGATTCCGCCAAATACTACTCCCTCGTGAGTGATTTCTCTCAAATCACTGCAAATATGCGTAAGCCTAGCATCAATTCCCTCAATATCATAGACATAGTTGCCGTGCGTCCAAAACACCTGCGTAGGAGCGACACGCACACTAAGCAAAAAATCACTAATCCCATAGCCATTATTTGGGCTAATCAAAATCTCCACCTCATCATTTTGGATTATCTCACGCAAAGCGAGAGCTTTTTGCAAATGTGAGTTATAAAAGTTTGCCTTGTTAAAAGCTAGCCCAATGTCGATTATCTCCACACCAAGACTAGCAAAAAACTGCATTATTCTCGGGTCATTTTCGCTTTTTTCTATGAGGCTCATACAATAGATTTTTATGCTATATTTTTGGGTAAAACACGAGGAATTTATAAGGTTTTTGATAAGGCTGTATTCGACTTTGAATGGTGAATTTTCCACAAACCTATCGCGCAAAAAACCTATAATTCTTTTTGCTTGTTGGGTTGGTTGTGAGGATTTGGATTCTTGTGAGTTTTCAGCACTTTGGGGAGCTTCCACAGACTTCATAGATTTTAGATTTTGGTGCTTAGAATCTTTGGTTGTATTTCTTTTTTCTATTTTGCTACTTTTTATCAAAAATTTTGCCCCAAACTCCCTATAAAGCGCACTAGATTTTTTTAAAACTTCAGTATTGAATTCTCTCCACTGCTCTTGAGAGATAAAGCTATTGCCACAAAAATGGTATAAAAAAAGCTGCAAATATAACACCTCATCTATGGCTTGGTAAAGTGGTTGCAAATTTTGTGGATTTTGAGAATTTGTGGGGTTTTGTGGGTTTTTTGGATTTTGGTGCAGATTTGCTTCGTGTGGATTTTGTGGCACAGCACCTACCATATATTCTGCATTAGCCTCCACCATAGCCTTTTGGGCTTGCGAAATCCGCTCATAAAACACCTCTTTCCACAGCGGATATAGCCTAAGCCATTCCCTTGAATTAAACCAATGCTCCACATTCCAAAAAATATGCAGCTGCCAATTGCACACATTGCGCCGCTCTAGCGCACTATGCGCACGCTCAAACGCTAGATTCATAGCTTCACAAAGTAGGGTAAAATCAAACCTAAAAAGCGAATAAGCCTCATAGATAAATGGCTGTATTTTCTGCGCTTTGGCACACTGCATATCTCCAAGCGATATAAACGCACTAAAAAACACCAATCCATTCCTAAGTGATACTTGGGTAGCCATATCATCTATTTTTGAAGTTTTTGAGCAGTTTTTGTGATTTATACACCTATTTTGCGCACTAGGATAAGCCAAAACTCTACTAATACCCCCAAGCTCGACAAGCATAAACCACTCTTCTTGGCTGATATTTGTCGCACTCAAAGTGTTTGTGGTATTTGTAGCATCTGACTTTGTGGATAGCATTTTATCTGCAATCTCTATGAAGTGCAAAAATCGCTCATCATCGGGGAAATACTCATAAATGGATTTCACAAAATCTTTGTCAAAGCCACCATCAAAATCCGCCACAGAAAAACGAGATATAAGAAAATCTGGCGTGATAAACGCTAAATACAAAAATGTATAATCAAGTATATCCCCACGCTCATAAATCGCATAGATTTTCTCTCTAAAAGCACAAAAAATCTCGCCAAAAATAGCAAATATCCTCTCAAAATCTTTGTGCGATGATTTTTTAGAAGTTTTGGGATTGGCTTTAGTGGTATTAGAAGTGTTTTTTGAGTTTTTGGAAGTGCTATCTTTGCCAATCGCGCTTATAAGCGCAAGCAAAATCGCTTTCAGCTCGTTTGTATCCACGCTCTTATCAGGGGCTACACGCTCTAACACACTAGATAAAAATGCCTCATCTACAAGTGTTTTGGGCATTTGATGAGAATCTATCATTACCACCCTTTGTGGCTACTTTTTATCAAGCCAACGCACAAGCGCAAAAGGAAAAATCTAGCAAACTTGCCTTGAGGGCAAAGCAACGCAAAATCATACAAAGCTAAAAAGGGCTTTTTTCCTCTACTATCTGCTGCTCCACTTGCGTATCTACCAGCCAAACATAGCCTAATGATGAGCTTTGCGCATAGGGCTTTATCTCCGCGCTGATATAGCCAAAATCCTTATTCACGCTGGCAACTTCCCCCACCAAAATCCCCTCGACAAAAATCCCATCTAGCCCACTTGTGCGCACTTGGTCGCCGACATTTACATCGTGCCACAGCGGGATAAAATCTGCCGTGATACGATTGGCACTAATCGCGGAATTATGCACGATAGCGGGGATTTTACTATCGCCTATATGCACGCTATACGCACTTTTTTTATCGCCATTAAAAAACCCCATAACCTTTTGCCCATCAATAAGCGCAATCCCAAGCACCTTGCTATCACGCACAACACCAAAGATTCTATCCTTTGGGTAGCCTTTTGCATCAAAGTTTATCCACACTCGATTATAGTCGCCCATACCCACATACGAATACACTCTAGCAGGCAAAAATCTCGCATCGTTGTGAAAAGCCTGCTGTGTATCAAACACAGAGAGTCCATCAAGCTCTGATTGGGTATGCAAAAGCTGAAGTTTTAGCTTTTCATAATCTTTTAGTTTTTGTTTATATTCCTCGATACTTGTGGCTTGATTTAGGTATTTTTGGTAAGAAAGTGATATGCTGTCTTTGGTATCAAGCACAAAAGTCTTTATCCCATCGCTTATCGCCATAATGCCGTTTTGCAAAAATCTGCTAGAATCTATGGCGATAAAAAGCACCGCTATGACGATGACAAGAACGCTTAGGGATTGATACCTCATTGCTATCTCTTAATTGTTTGCAAGTTTTGATTTTGTCAATGATTTTGCGAAGTTTGATTCTAATTTTTCTAGCTTATTGATAGTTTGCAGTATTATACACAGCATCTATCTCTTCTAGTGCTTTGCCTGTGCCCTTTGCTACTGCTAGAAGTGGCTCATCGCCGATAAACACAGGGAGCTTAATCGTATCGCTTAGATACCTATCTAGCCCGCGGATAAGCGCACCACCTCCTGTGAGTGTCAAGCCATTTTCTACCAAATCCCCCGCCAAATCCGCAGGGACTGATTCTATCACGCTTTTTACTGCGGAGCTGATTTCTCGTAGCTGGTCTTTCATCGCTTCTCGTATATCTTCACTTGTGAGCGTTATAGTATCTAGCAGTCCGCTTACTTGGTCGCGCCCCTTGACTTCCATAGATAGCATATTATCTAGTGGGGCTGCTGCTCCGATTTCGATTTTTATCTCTTCACCTAGTCTCTCTCCTATAAGCAGATTGTGGTGTTTGCGGACATAATTTACAATAGCCAAATCGATTTTATCCCCTGCTATGCGCACAGACTTGGATATGACAAGCCCACCTAGAGAGATGACGCCGATTTCAGTCGTCCCACCACCAATATCCACTATCAAACTTCCTTGAGGCTCTTTGATAGGTAGTCCCGCGCCAATCGCTGCTGCCATAGGCTCTTCGATGAGAAACACCTCTCTAGCACCCGCACTCATCGCCGATTCTTTCACAGCTTTGCGCTCTACACCTGTAAGCCCATAAGGCACGCACACCATTATGCGTGGGCGCACCAATGCCTTGCGATTATGCGCTTTTTGGATAAAGTGGCGAATCATTTTTTCAGTTACATCAAAATCCGCGATGACTCCGTCTTTCATCGGGCGGATTACTTCGATTCCATTGGGGGTTTTCCCCACCATTTCTTTTGCCTCATATCCCACAGCGACTATCTCGCCGTCTCTATCAAATCTATCCACGCGCACTGCTACAATGCTTGGTTCATTGACAACGATTCCTTGTCCTTTGACTAGCACAAGGGTGTTTGCCGTGCCTAAATCTATCGCAACATCGTGCGAAAACATTCCTACAATCTTGTTGAACAACACTTCTACGCTCCTTTGACTTTATTAGAGATTTTTTTGTGTTTTATGAGCAATGGCTTGGATTTTTGCTCGACACAATCTTTTGTAATTACCACTTCGTGTTCTCTCATTGAGGGTAAGTCAAACATAATGTCCGTCATAAACTCCTCAATAATCGCCCTAAGCCCACGAGCCCCTGTCTTGCGAGCTATGGCAAGCTCGGCTATGGATTCTATCGCTTCTTTTTCAAAGCTTAGCTTGACATTGTCATCTACTTCAAAAAGTTTTTGATACTGCTTGATAAGCGCGTTTTTGGGCTTGGTAAGAATATCTATCATCGCTTCTTTTGTGATAGGCTGCAAAGTCGCAGTGATATGAAGTCGCCCGATAAGCTCGGGAATAAGCCCATAGCTTACCAAGTCATCTGGCTCGACAAGATTTAGCACATCTTTTTGTTGGGATTTTGTTTTTTGCACTTGCCCAAACCCAAGCACATTATCGCCCATCCTACGCTGGATAATCTCGCTCAAACCATCAAAAGCTCCGCCACAAATAAATAAAATATTTGTCGTATCAATTTGGACAAACCGCTCATTTGGGTGCTTCCTGCCACCTTTTTCGGAGATATTTACTACGCTTCCCTCTATGATTTTTAGCAGTGCCTGCTGCACTCCCTCGCCACTTACATCACGCGTTATAGAGCGATTCTCACTAAGTCGCGAGATTTTGTCAATCTCATCAATAAAAACTATACCTCTTTGTGTTTTTTCTATGTCGCCATCAGCAGCTTGATAAAGCCTTGTTAGGATATTTTCTACATCCTCGCCTACATAGCCCGCCTCTGTCAAGCTAGTAGCATCGCTAATGGCGATAGGCACATCTAAAAATCTAGCCAAAGTCTGCGCCATAAGCGTCTTACCACTACCTGTGGGACCGATAAGCAAGATATTGGATTTTGCTATTTCGACATCATCGCTACTGCTACCTTTGTCGCTAGAATCAAAAGAGCTAGTTTGATTTTGCTCGCTATCGTGTTTTGCTTGAGCAAGGTTGTTTGCAATACGCTTGTAATGATTATAAATCGCTACGCAAAAAACCTTTTTTGCTTCTTCTTGCCCTATGACATACTCATCAAGTTTTGCCTTTAGCTCCTTAGGGCTTGGCACGCGTGAGCTTGGCAAATCAAGATTTAGCGATTGTTTTTGCGTGCTAAGAGTGGATTTTTTTACCCCATAAATAGGGTCTAAAAACTCCTTATAAACAGAGCTAATACAAGGCAGACAAATAAATGCAAATGAGCTATTTGGGTCGTTTGGATTGGGATATTTCGCTCGCAATCCCTGCCTATGTGGCGTGATAGAATTCCCACAAAAATTACAAATAGGTTGATTCATATTAAAATGCCTCACTTTTAGGTATTGTGTAGTTTGTGGTTAAAGCACTTGCTACAAGCGTATTTGCCACTTTAGCCACTATTTTTGCCTGTGCTTGTCTCATTTTTCTGCCTCGTTTTTGCGTAGAGGGATACCTCTTTGTGAAGCTAGGACAAACTCGCAGATTTTTTTGATAGATTCTCTTTTGGGCACACTATCCTCGCTCTTTGACTCATATCTGTCAAGCACATCTTGGGCAAAACCTCGCATAGAAGTCGCAGAAAAAAGCTCCTTATAAAAATGGCTAATCTCATCAATCTCTTTGCTATCAAATAGTTTTCGCATTCTGTGTTTGTTTAGTCCGCGAATCACGGCGCGATTGCCCTCTGCCATACAAAACGGAGGGACATCTTGACTTAGAGCACTTGCCCCAGCTATCATTGCTCCATCGCCTATTTTTACAAACTGATGCACGGGCGTCATTCCACCGATATTGACATAATCCCCAATCTCAATATGTCCGCCTAGCGTAGCGTTGTTTGCCAAAATGCAGTGATTCCCCACCACGCAGTCGTGTGCAATGTGGACAAATGCCATAAACAAATTTTCATTGCCAATGATTGTCTTGCCAATCCCTCCCTCTGTGCCCGGATTAAACATACAATGCTCGCGGATAATGTTATTATCCCCAATGATTAGCTCGACTTTTTCGCCCGAGTATTTCAAATCCTGTGGAATCGTGCCAAGCACAGCATAAGGAAAGACTACATTATTTTTACCCAAAGTGGTATCCCCCAAAATCGTTACGCCATTATACAGCTTGCAACCCTCGCCGATTCTAACCCCCTCGCCAATCACGCAAAAATCGCCAATGTCAACTCCATCAGCTATTTGTGCGCCCTTTGCGACAATGGCAGTTCGTGCGATTTGTGCTTTCATAGTAGCCTACTCCTACCGTGCTTTATGTCGCGCTTGTGCCGCTTGTAGCGTCATTGTCAGCCACCATAGCTTTTAGTTGCGCTTCGCACACGAGCTTATCCTCTACAAACGCCTTGCCCTCAAGCGACCATACAGCACCTTTGTGCTTTAAGACGCTAAGGCGATACTCTAGCTTGTCCCCGGGAACGACAGGAGAGCGGAATTTCACACCGTCAATCGTCATAAAATACACGATTTTGTTTTCCGCCGCACGCACATCATCACCCCACATACTCACAAACGCCAGCACTCCTCCAGCCTGTGCCATTCCCTCAATAATCATTACCCCCGGATAAATAGGCTTGCTAGGAAAATGCCCCAAAAAGACCTGCTCATTTGCAGTAATATTTTTATACCCCTCAATGAGACTATCTTTTTCAAGTCTAGTAATCCTATCGACAAGCAAAAGTGGGTATCTATGTGGCAAGATTTTCTTAATCGCGTTTATATCCATTATGCTCATTTCACACCTTGTTAAAAAATTCACAACAAAAGCCCAAAAACCAAACAAAACTAGCACAAGTTGCACCAAAAAGTCCTAATAAAGTATTGCTTCATCGCTTGCGATAATCACGCGTAAGTGGCGGAGGACTTTATGCAGATTTTTGCAAGAAATCTTTAGTTTTTTCATAGCACAAAAGCAAAAAACTTTCTTGCTTTTATTTGTATTTGGCTAGCTTTGACACTTGGGCTAAAACGCAGAATTATACAAAACTTTTGATAATGTTTTGCACGAATTTTTAAGTGATTTAAAACATTTTTTACATTTTTTACATAAATTTTTATTATTTATTTGCAAAAATTGAAAATAAAGGTAAAAATTATAGATTTTACCTCGTATCAATGCACCTTATTTTGTTTTTTTGCTTGATTAGATTTTGAAAGTTTTTATGATATTTTTACATTTTTATCTTTGGTTTTTATGATTGTATTTATGATTGTATTTGTATTTTGTGATTCTTTGCTTAATTTTTAGAGTTTTTTTTATATTTTTTCGCATAAAACTTAGCTTCATTTTTCCTCATCAGCTTTTTTGCTACACATAATTTTTGCAAAAATATCTTTATAAGCCCACACAAAGTTACACAACTTCTATCACTTCAAACACCCTTTCATCTTGAAAAAAAGATTCTATGTTTACTGCTAGCGGATTTGAGATTGACTTGGCATTATTGCTTAGACTTTGTGATTTTGCCAAATCACTAGCCACCTCATCATCAATTATGATGATAGGATTTATCGACTCATATCCACAAAGTAGCGTGCGCAAATAAATTTCCTCCTCATAGCAAATAGGCGCGTAAACAAGCTCCCTCACGCTATCATACTTCGCACTACTATGCTTGTGGCTTGCACTGTTCTTCCCAGTGTCGTTATTTCCACATTTTTGTTTAGCACAAATAAGTTTGTTGAAGCTCTTTAGCGGCAAAAAAACCGTGTCATCTCTTTGACTAATCCCAATGGTAATTTTCGCAGAATATAATCTAGGGTTATCTTTGCTATGGGCAAAATCAGCTTTAAAATCCACCCCCAAAGATTCTCGCAAAAAGAAATAGTTGCGAGCATTTACAGATATTTCCACCCAAGTTGGCAGCTCCATTTTTATTCGCTTGGATTCGGAGTGGGCTAGCACATAGTTGGGTATCGCCATTTCATTTAGCGAGAGTCTATGGCTTAGCACGCGATATATTCGCTTTTTTCGATATGTAAGGATATATTTTTTGCCCGCCTTTTCTAGTGCGTCTCGTTTGGCAAATACCTCACTTCTCTCCTCTACGCTCGCAGGCAAAGCACGACTACCTATATCGCTCATCATCTCTAGGCTATATCGTCCTTGTTTTTCTCGCTGTTTTTCTAGCGCGTATTTGCAACCGCAATAGTTCTGCCGATAGAGATTGTCTTTTTTTGCTAGAGCATTTTGCTTATTCACACCACCATTCGCACGGACATTGATTTTGACAAAATCTAACTTATGCGCTTTTGCGATGATGTCGCCCTGCTCATAAAGGACTTCTTGCTCTTTCATAGGGCTTGCTAGCAATGTGCTAGTAAACCTCGCTTCGCCAATCTCGCTTGCCACCTCCGCGCTTCGCTCCAAACGAATATCAAAGCACTTCACACATCGCTCGCCCTTTTCAGGTGCTTCCTCCAGCCCACGCACTCCATTTAGCCACTCATCTATGTCATATCTACCCTCTATGAGCCTCACCCCGAGCATTTCACAGCTTCTACGCACATCTTGGAGGCGCAAATCGTGCTCGGACTTGGGGTGAATGTTTGGATTATAAAAAAACCCGATAAGATTTTCACTAGGATATGCTTTTTGCAATTCGCTCAAAAAATAATGACTATCCACAGAGCAACAAATATGCACCAACATTTTTGTCCTTTTTTATTGTTTTGATTTTGTAGTGCTTATAGCGTTTTACTAACACTCACCTTTTTTCACTTGCATTGTTATATATATCTTTTTGCCAAAAATCATTAGCCCAAAACTCCTTTTATCTCAATCCCTTTCCCTCATAAAATAAAGATACCCGCCGATACCACCCACCAATACAAGTAGCAAAAATACTAGCAAAAATACTTCTAAACTATCCATTTGGATTCTCCTTTTTATGTAGATTGTAGTTTGTGGGCTTGATGAGGTTTAGTAAAATCTCTTTTTATTCGTGTTTCATTTTGCATTTAGCCCTACCCAAATCAATCATTAAATGTTTCATATGAAACATTTTCATAATTTTTCTATCTGCATTACCCCGTATTGTCCATTTTTGTGTGAATCTTTTTCTCTCGCAGTTGCCCACAAGCCGCTGAAATATCTACACCCTTAGATTCTCGTATTGTGGCTAACAGCCCCTTTGATACAAGAAAATCGGCAAACTCCTCTACTTTTTTCATTTCGGGGCGTTGATATTTTGATTCACTATGTGGATTAAACAATATCAAATTTACCTTTGCCTTGATTCCATTAAGTAGTTTTAGTAGTTTTTTTGCGCTCGCCAAATCATCGTTTATATCTCGTATCACAAGGTATTCAAACATTACTCTTTTTCGAGTGTCGATAGGAAATCTCCTCACAGCATCAATCACAGCTTGGATATTGTAAGTCTTATTTATCGGCATAAGTTTGCTTCGTAGCTCATCATCTACCGCGTGTAGAGAAATCGCTAGTTGCACTCCCAAATCTAGCTTGCCTAGATTTTCTATTTGTGGGGCGATTCCGCTTGTAGAAATCGTCTGTCGCTTTGGAGAAATCGCTAGCCCATCTAGCTCGCTAAGTATCCCTATCGTTTGCACCACCTCATCAAGATTGTGCAGTGGCTCACCCATACCCATATACACGATATTCACTCGCTTGTGAGATTCTAGGGCATTATCTCGCTTGAGAAACACCACTTGTTGGACTATTTCTCCAGCAGTGAGATTGCGCACAAATCCTCCCCTAGCCGTAGAGCAAAAAGAGCAACCAACTTTGCAGCCGATTTGACTAGAGAGACAAAAAGTCCATTTCTCGCTTGCCAAAATCCTGCCGTTCTCATCTCTTTTTTTATCACGCATTTTGATACAGACTGATTCAAAGCAGTGTCCATCTCCTGCTTCAAAAAGATATTTTTGTGTGCCGTCTTTGCTTGTTTCTTTGGTGATAAGTTTTAGATTTTGTGTGCTGAAATATTCATCAAGGCAAAATCGCAAATCCTTTGGTAGATTTAGCATTTTGCCAAACTCATTTTCATAACGAACATATAGCCAATTATAAATCTGCTTAGCTCGATATGGTGGAAACTTTTTAAGTTTGTCGCTCATATCCCTTGCAAAATCATTACCCTTTTTGCTTTCCAATCCCTCATTTGCATTGATACTAGAAGACATAACGCCAGAGGTAAAAATCTGCTCTAGTTCACTCAAGCGCATTCCATAAATATTGATTTTGTTAGATTCCATTTGTCCACTCTTTTTTAGCCACGCACCTATATCATCGCTTTTTGACTTTGTATTATAAAATCCTCTAGCTTGTGCTTTGCTTCACTATGGTTTACCAGAAAATCCCTATGAGCATTTTCATCGCAATAGTTTGTTACACAAAACACGCCCATAGCAGGCACACCAAAACTTTGAGCAACTTTCATCACAGCATAAAATTCCATATTTTCTAATAATATGCCAGCCCTAGCCATTTGATTTGCACTATTTTCATCTATGGTAATGTAGTTTGATGAATTTACAACCACTTGTTTCGTTTGCTCTATCTGCTTTGTTACGACACCATTTCGCATAGATTTTTGTTGCTTCTCTGCTTTTTGATTTTGGATTGATTTTAGAGTTTGCTCCGATGTTTCATATGAAACATTTTTTTGCCCAGATTCTTTATCTCCCAGATTCTCATCGCCCACAAAAAATCTAGCAAAATCTCCAAATCCACTCAAATCCACCGATTCCATTTTCACTACATTGTCTATCGGCGTATAGCTCCCACCACTCAAAAAGCTAGATTCTATCTGTGTCGCTTCTACCGAAAAAAACATATCCCCTATCAAAATCTCTTTGTTATACGCCCCAGCACTCCCCACAAATATGATATTTTCTACCTCCCTTGCTCCGCCTAGCAGTAGCCTAGTCAGTCCCAAGCTCGCCTCTACTAGCCCCACACCTATCGGCACAGCACAGCACAGAGTTTCATTTCGTCCAGCACACACTAGCATCTACACCACCTTGCACACCCCCTCACGCGACACAACGAAACGCAACCAAAGCGCACAAAAGCACAAAATCTCATATCCGCACCGCTATACCACGATTGTGCAGATAGTTTTTTAGCTCGGAGATAGAGATTTCATCGTTGTGAAATATGCTCGCAGCCAATGCCGCATCAGCTACTCCTCGCTCAAAAACCTCCGCTATATCACTCGTCTTGCCCGCTCCACCAGAAGCTATGATGGGCAGCCCTACTGCTTCACGCAATGCCCCTAGCCCCTCCAAATCATATCCCCCCTTTGTCCCATCAGTATCCATACTTGTGTGTAGGATTTCCCCCGCTCCATTATCTTCACAGATTTTTGCCCATTCGCACAGCTCCAGCTCTACTCTCTCTCTACCACCCTTGATATAGACTTCTTTTCTTTGCGGATTATTCTCTGCCGAGCGAGTGTCGATAGCTACCACCACACATTGTGAGCCAAACCTTTTTGCTGCTTGAGCTACCAAGCTAGGATTTTTTATCGCTGCACTATTTAGGCTTATTTTATCCGCCCCGGCATTTAGTAGCGCATACATATCTTCTAAGCTAGAGATTCCCCCACCGATAGTAAGCGGGATATAGACTTCTTTGGCAATCTTTTCACACAGAGACACTATCGTTTTGCGATGCTCAAAAGACGCGGTTATATCTAGTAGCACCAGCTCATCAGCCCCCGCGTCATTGTAGATTTTTGCTAGCTCCACAGGGTCGCCCACATTTTGCAATCCCACGAAATTCACCCCCTTTACCACCTGCCCATCCTTTATGTCAAGGCAAGGGATAATCCGTTTTGCTAGCATTTAGATTCCTTTTATTTAGTTGTCAAATCAAGTATATGTTCCCAAAATCGCGCCATCAATTTTGTGCGCAATCATAACATTTTTTCCTTTTCTTTTTCTCATTTTTTTTTCCATATTGCAAAGCAATCATAAAAACTACCGCGTATATTTCGCCTACATTGTGCAAGATTTGGTGTGATTTTTACAAATTTTTACCACAATCAACAAAAGATTCGCTACAATACCACTTAAAGCAAGTCAAACCATTCTTTGCAAACAAATGCTTTTTATAAATAGATTCTCATAAAAATAGATTTATAAAAAGGATTTTCCTGCAGAGAAGCATAATACCAAAAAAACATTTTGGACAGAATTTTCTAAAAGATTCTATCATTTTAGACAAAATCCTCCAAGCAAGCTCCGAGCTATACCAAAGCTGTTTAGCCAAGCTAGAGAATGCACCGAAAGCCTCGCTAGATTCTAGCAAGGCGCGAGAGATGACACAAAATGGTGCGAAACATAGTGATGAGTATCCGCTAGAAATATCAAAATCTAGTAATCTCCACACTTCACAAAACCTCCAGCTTCAAAGTCTAAAGCTCGTAGAAATCGGTGTTGGCTTGGGTGATTTATCCATTAAGCTTTTAGGCATCGCTCCTCTCCTCTCTTATGAGGTTGACGAAGCTCTGTGTTCTTTTGTATTGCAGCGATTTGCAAAGCAAAGCCTTGTGAATCATTTTGATTTGATACGCGCAGATGTGCTATCTCTGCCCTTTGCCCTAGCACTCCAAAAATACGAGAGCAAAGAGAAGGGCAAAGAGAGCAAAGCAGATGATACGACAAAAACCGACATTAGTAGCACAGCAAAATATGAGGATACAAGCGCAAAAATACACAAGCGACTAGATGAAAAAAACGCTAGCCAAACATTCCCAAAAAGCTCTTGGCTTGCCACCTCTCCATATATCCTCATCTCAAATCTCCCCTACTATATCGCCACGCGCATTATCCTTATCGCGCTAAAAGACCCGCTTTGCAAGGGGTTTGTGGTGATGACACAAAAGGAGGTAGCAGATAAATTCTGTGCTAGCAGTGGGGATAGCGAGTTTTGCGCTCTATCTGTGCTAGCACAAAGCATAGGAGATATACGACTACTTTTTAGCGTGCCAAAAGAAGCGTTTGAGCCTATGCCAAAGGTAACTTCATCAGTTTTTAGCCTGCGCAAAGAGCAAGAAAGTTTCTTAGGCGATTTTACAAAATCTAGCCAAAGGTGGCTTAGCTTTGAAAAAATGCTAAAACACGCGTTTGTATCTCCTAGAAAAAAGCTACTATCAAATCTAGCAAGACATTATGACAAAAAGCAACTAGAGGAGATTTTTGCTACGCTTGGTATGCCTCCTGATATCAGAGCACACCAAGTAAGCACACAAAAATATCACCACATTTTCACAAAACTCGAAAGGATACACGATGAATGACAACAACAACGAACAACAAAAACGAGGGTTTTTCTCTCGATTTGGCAAAAAAGACGGACAATCTCCGCAAAACAACCAAAACAATCACAACTCTCACAACAAAGACCACCGCAACCACAAAAACAAGCATAGGCAAAATAGTGGACAAAACGGCGCAACAAATGAGGCGAGTAGCTCGCAAAGGGATAGCTCACAAAACGGGCAAAACTCTCAAAACCACGCCAAACACCAAAATCAGCCAAATTCTGCCGCTCCTCAAAAACGACAATTCCCAAACCAGCGAATGCAAGCACTGCAAGATTCTGCTAGCAAAGGAGCTAGAGAAGTGCAAGGAGCAAAAGAAAAAGGCAATCTAGAATTTCACAAAGACCTAAAAAAAGGTGTAGAGACAAATACTAGAATCCAAAAAAACAGCCTAAACCCGCACAATAAGCTAGACCTCTCTACCAAAGAAAAAATCAAAATCACGCCTCTTGGTGGGCTAGGGGAAATCGGCGGAAATATGATGGTAATGGAGAGTGAAAATAGCGCGATTATCATCGATGTAGGTATGAGCTTCCCAGAAGAAAATATGCACGGTGTGGATATCCTTATCCCAGATTTTAGCTATCTACATTCTATCAAAAGCAAAATCGCAGGCATAGTCATAACCCACGCTCACGAAGACCACATAGGCGCAGTCCCTTATCTATTCAAAGAATTACAATTCCCGCTTTATGGCACACCTCTAGCACTAGGAATGATAGGTGCGAAGTTTGATGAGCACGGGCTAAAGCAATACCGCCCGATGCTAAAAGTCGTCCAAAAACGCCAGCCCGTGCAAATCGGGGATTTTGAAATCGAGTGGATTCATATCACACACTCTATCATTGATTCTAGTGCGCTAGGGATTCGCACAGCAGCAGGGATTATCCTCCATACAGGGGACTTCAAAATCGACCACACGCCCATAGACAACCTCCCCACAGACTTACACCGCCTAGCACATTATGGCGAAGAGGGGGTTATGCTTTTGCTTAGCGATTCTACCAACTCCCACAAAGGTGGCTGCACACAAAGCGAAGCCACTGTGGGACCTACATTTGACGCATTGTTTAAAAACGCCGATGGACGCGTGATAATGAGCACATTTAGCTCAAATATCCACCGCGTCTATCAAGCAATCACTTATGGGCTAAAATACGGACGCAAAGTCTGTGTCATCGGTCGCTCTATGGAAAAAAACATAGAAATCGCACGCGAACTAGGCTACATAGACTTGCCAAACAACATTTTTATCGAAGCCCACGAGGTAGAAAAATACCCTGATAGCGAGATTCTAATCGTTACCACAGGCTCTCAAGGCGAAACGATGAGTGCGCTATATCGTATGGCTACCGATGAGCACCGCCATATCAAAATCAAATCTAGCGACTTGATAATCCTATCAGCAAAAGCTATCCCTGGCAATGAGGGGAGCGTATCTGCTGTGCTAAATTTCCTTATGAAAGCGGGTGCTAGCGTGGCTTACCAAGATTTTAGCGAAATCCACGTAAGCGGACACGCCGCCCAAGAAGAGCAAAAACTTATGCTTCGCCTTATAAAGCCCAAATTTTTCTTACCCGTGCACGGCGAGTATAACCATGTATCCAAGCACAAAGACACCGCTATAAAGTGTGGCGTGCCAGAGAAAAACATACTGCTAATGGAAGATGGCGACCAAATCGAAGTAAACCCCACATATATCAAAAAAGTCGGCAATGTCAAATCAGGCAAGGTATTCATCGACAATCAAGCCTGCAAAGAGATTGACGCACCCACACTACAAGACAGAAAAGATTTGGCAGATAGCGGCATAGTAAGCGTAGTAGCATTTATCGCCAAGCAAGAGCAAAAGCTCCGCTCACTTGAAATCCAAATGGTAGGCGTAGCAAACCAAAACGAGCAAAAAGAGCTAGAAAAAGAAGTGCAAGGCACGATAGAAATGGCAATCCGCACGATAAAAAAAGAAACGATGAATTCCAAAGGACATCTAGAAGCAGAGTTACGAAACATTATCCGTAAATTGCTATTTAAAAAGCTCAAAAAATATCCTGCGATTATGATGCATATCTTTACGGCATAAATCTTGCTAGTGTTTTTACTAGATTCCAAGGTGGGGATTGAAAAGTCCCTGCCTTAGGGCACAAAATCTGCAAAAAGGACAAAAACTTGAAAACTCCCAAAAGTTTTGATACTTCGCTAGATTTCACCCAAATCGCTATAAATGTCCTAAAAGACGAAGCAAAATCGCTACTTGATAGTGCCACTTCTCTCCCTCAAATCCTCCCAAACACCGCACTAAAAAACATCATATCCCTCATACTAGATTCCACCTCACAAGGTGGAAAGTTAATCATCACAGGCGTAGGCAAAAGCGGGCATATCGGTAGTAAAATCGCAGCCACTCTTGCATCCACAGGCACGCCTAGCTTTTTCCTCCACCCCACAGAAGCTCTGCACGGGGATTTGGGAATGGTAAGCCAAAATGACATTGTTTTGGCTATCAGTTATAGCGGGACTTCTAGCGAGGTGCTAGCTATTATCCCTCATCTAAAAAGAAAAGCAAAAGCTATCATCACGATGAGTAAAGCAAAAGATTCCGCGCTTAGTGAGTGTAGCGAGCATTTTTTGCCTATCTTTGTAGAGAGGGAAGCCTGCCCGATAAATAGCGCACCGATGAGTAGCACCACACTTACTCTTGCTATGGGAGATGCTCTAGCTGCGTGTCTAATGCACGCACGAGGATTTGGCAAACAAGATTTTGGCTCTCTCCACCCCGGTGGTGCGCTAGGGCGCAAACTGTTTGTAAAAATCGCTGACATAATGCAAAAAGACAACCTCCCCATAATCACACAAGACACTTCGCTAAAAGAAGCCATAATAGAAATGAGTCAAAAGCGACTAGGCAACGCTATCATCGTAGAAAATCTAAAAGAGCTAAAACCCATAGCGATTCTAAGCGATGGGGATTTGCGCCGTGCGATGATGGATAAGGATTTTTGCCTTGATTATCCCGCACTGCGATACGCTAGCAAGACACCAAAAACCTGCAATGATGAAAATCTACTAGCGAGCCAAGCCCTAGAAATCATCGAAAAAAGCAAAATCCAGCTACTAATCATCACAGACAAAAATAGCTCTCTAAAAGGCGTGCTACATATCCACACACTATTAGATGCAGGCATAACCATAGACTAAAATCAACTAGCCCAAAATCAAAAATATTAAATCAAGCAAAAGGAGTAAAAAATGTTTGAGAAAATCAACGAAATTATCGCAAATATCGAGGAAATCCGCGATGAAATCACTATTTTGCTAGGAATGGCAAAGATTAGCTTTGTGGATTACATTATGATAAAGCGTGGCTCTATGGATATGCCAGAGGGTATGCAAATGTCAGTATGGGAACACCTAAACGAGGAAGTAGACAAACTAAAAGCCCAAATAGATTTGCTAAACAAACTAAAGCGCGAAATGCTTGTGTTTTAGATTTTGAAATAAAGTAGTAAATAGAAGTGTCAAAAATAAAAGAGTATATGGAAGCAAAATGGTGGCTCGAGGCGGAATCGAACCACCGACACGGAGATTTTCAGTCTCCTGCTCTACCGACTGAGCTATCGAGCCATATAAAAAGATTTAAGCCAAAGATTCAAATCCAAATATTCAAATCAAAGTAAGCGGGTATTGTATCCAAAATTGTGTAAATTTCATCTTAAATGAATACATAAACCATTTATCGTGTCTTATAGTGTCAAAAACTATCCCTAGATTTTGCTATAATCATCAGCTTTTATAAAAAATATAAGGAATAAAAAATGTCAAAACCACTAAACCTCATCTCTTGGAATGTCAATGGACTGCGCGCGTGTATGAATAAAGGCTTTATGGAGTTTTTTCGCTCCATAGATGCCGATATTTTCTGTATCCAAGAGTCCAAAATGCAGCGCGAGCAAGCCGACTTTGATTTTCTGGGCTACAAAGACTTTTGGAATAGTGCACAAAAAAAGGGCTACTCTGGCGTAGTTACCCTTAGCAAGACAGAGCCCCTAAGCGTAGAGTATGATATGGGCATAGCCCACCACGACAAAGAGGGCAGAATCATCACCGCAGAGTTTGAGGGCTTCTACCTCGTAAATGTCTATACGCCAAACTCCAAGCGCGAGCTAGAGCGGCTAGAGTATCGTATGCAGTGGGAAGATGACTTCAGAGCGTTTCTTAAAAACTTGGAGCAAAAAAAGCCCGTGATAGTCTGCGGGGACTTAAATGTCGCGCACAAAGAAATTGATTTGAAAAATCCAAAGACAAACTGCACGCGCAAAAATTCTAGCGGGGAAGTTACATTCTTGGGCAATGCGGGCTTTAGCGATTGGGAGAGAGAGAAATTTAGCGTGCTTTTAAATTCTGGATTTGTCGATACATTTCGGCATTTCTACCCTGATAAAGAGGGCGCATACAGCTGGTGGAGCTACTTTGGCACAGCACGAGAGAAAAACATCGGCTGGAGAATCGATTACTTCCTTTGCTCAAAAGCCCTAGTGCCAAACCTCATAGACGCCAAAATCTACCCGCAGATTTTAGGCAGCGACCACTGCCCTGTGGGACTAGAGATAGGGTTTTAAGCCATATAACGCCTTTTTGCGACATTTTTATGCGTTTTTTACACCCTTAAGCCCTTGCCCTCTTGATTTCAATCTTTTTAACCAAATCCTCCTTTGCCTCCCTCCCTTTATCTTTTTTTAATGGATATTTTTAGATTCTTTAGAGTCTCATACGGTATCTAAGACAGTTTTTTAAGGATATTTTAAGGGGGGGTAATATAATTCCACCAAATTTTAAAACACAAGGAATGGCAATGAAGGTAATTTTCCCATTCAATAAATTCCCCGATACCCAAACAATCCTCTATAAAAGTGCAGATGGAGCGTTTTGTATAGCTTCAGGCTATGACAAAGAAGACCCACAAAACGAAAATGCTCCAAAAGTTCTTTCTATCGGCATTCGTTGGGTAGTAAGCAGAAATGACAAGCAACAAAATAATCCACAACCGCTAGGCTATCCAAACGCACATTCTAAACCCTGCTGGTTTATAATGCCTGATGATTTGGCAATTTGTCTTTTGCAGTGTATTAAAAATAATCCTGTCATTGACAAATCTGGGATTGACAAAGCCTTGCAAATACTAAATCAACAGGCAAATTAAGAAATACAAATTTAGGCAATAAGGCGTGTGATAAAACACTAATGTTTGCATTTGCTATTTGCAAATGTATCGTAAGGAGAATAAAATGAAAAAACAAAATGAAAAAGTGCAATAAATGGCTAGTAGGATTTGCTTTAATAGCAAGTATAGCATTCAGCGGGTGTGGTGGTAATATGCCTAAATGTGATGATAAAGAGGTTCTTGATTTGGTTACACAGCTTATGCAAAAACAATTGCTACAAGTTCCGTTTCTATGCGGAGCAGCAAAAGGAAATCACAATTTATTTGATAGAGAAGAATCATCATACAACGAAGAACTTCACAAGCTTGGCTATAAAAATCGTAGAGAATATTGTGAGGCGCGAAAATATGATTATAATGCTTTTATGATAAATTCTGCGGACAAAGAAACTAAAAAGATTAGTTGCAAAGCACAAGTATCCCCAAAACAACCACACATTCAAACTTTATTACCCATTCTTGAACAAGAACTTTTTGGTATGGCGGTTTTTGCTGGATTTATGGGAGCAGGAGCTGCAAATAGTGGTTTAAGCGAAGCAACAAGCCTTTTTGTTGCAGAACAACACTTCATAAAATACACAGCGCAAGCTACACAAGATGGTCAGGTGTATGTGGAAGTTTTGGGCTATGAGTAAACACCACACAAAATCCTAGATTTTGGAATCTGCTCATTTCAAATCCAAAAAGACATTCTAATGATAGGAGCAAAGCAAAATGACTTAATAATAGCAAAATAAAAATGAGAGGACAAATAGGCTTAAGTTTAGGCAATTCATTGCAAATACATTAGAGAATCTTTATAGATTCTAAGATAACTTCAAAGGTGTGAAAAATGGATACAAATTCGATACTACTAGCGGTGCAAGACAAACTACCCAAAGACATACAATACAAGGCAATGCTACAAGATAGACTTGATAAGCTAAGCGATTCTCAAAGAAATGAGCTAGCGCAAAAGCTACCATTACTAAAGCTAAAAAGCCCTGCGCTTGTGTTTTGGGTGGGTAGTTTTTTGTTTGGCGCACTTGGCGTGGATAGATTTTATAAGGGCGACATAGGGCTAGGTGTGGTTAAGTTTTTGACTTGCTGGCTTACTTTGGGTATATGGTGGTTTATAGATTTATTTTTGGTGTGGCGTGGGATAAAAAATGACAATGTAGCCAAAATCGCCCAAGCTCTAGCTTTTGCTAAAAAGAAATGAGAATCTAGCTAAGCAATGCGATTTTTGTTTGGTTTTTGTAATATTTCTAAATACTAAAAAACCAAATAAACACCGATATGAAGATTCTCTATCTAGTTTTCTAACTAGCGCGGACTTGAGCGTGGATTATTGTTACTGATTAGATTTTACAAAATCTTTTTTTACAATTTATCCTATCCCTCCGCACGATTCTCACGCTTTTTTCTACGCACACTTTCGTATATTTTTGAGTTTTTTCTCACTTCCCCACACAACTTTTAAAAATTTTTCAAAAATTAAGCTATTTTTAATAGGGGGGGGGATAAAATAAAATGCTTTTGCTTTTGAGCGAAAATTTAAGCTATTTAGTTTTTGGATTTATGGAAGCGACAAAGTCGTGGTGCACGGTAGATAAATCCACTTGTAGTGCGCTTTATCACTTAAGGATTTTAGTCTCGCTAAATAATGCAAGTCAAAATCCACTTTCTTGCCTTAGATTATTAAGGCAAGAGAATTTCCTCATAAAATCCAAAAACAACCAATAAAACATATCCAAAATCTCACAAAAACACCTAAAAAATCCACAAAAACACTTATCACTACCCTCAAGTATATCAACACAACAAAAAGCCAAAAAAAACGCAAAAAACTAAATTTTACTTACTCTTTTTTGCTAAAAATCGCCCAAATAAATGCCACAAACCACAATATCCCTGTCAATCCAAAAAAGAAATTTATGATAAAAATCAGCCATTTATCCTTATGAGAGCGCACAAACGCAATCACACTTGGCAAAAAATACAACCCCAAACTACAAATAATCGCCAATATATACGCCACAAATAGCAATATATCAAAAGTAGGCACACCTACGATTTCCACGCCATCGATGACTTCGGTAGAATTTTTATAAAAATATTCCAAAAACACGGCTATCCTTTAAGCAAACTAAGTAACCATTTTTAAGCAAATATCACACATCTAAATGCTTGACATCTTTTGCGTGAAGCTGTATATATTCTCTTCTTGGCTCTACCTCATCGCCCATAAACAGCGTAAAGATTCTATCAGCTTCTTCCTCGCTTGGTAGCTGCACGCGAAGCAATGTCCTATCAGTAGGTGTCATCGTAGTTTCCCATAGTTGGTCTGGATTCATCTCGCCTAGCCCTTTGTATCGCTGTATATCCGCACCCTTTTTTGCAGAGTTTTCCACTTCCTCAAGCAAAGTGATGACATCTTTTTTCACACCATTTTCATCTTTCAAAAACGCCAAATCCCGCTCATTTATTTTATGATAAGTATGCCTTGCCTCTGTGAAAAGCGGGTCGCTAAATAGATTTTCATCAATAGTAATATCAAGTAGCCCCAAACTTGTTTGGACATATAGCGTGATAGAATCCTCTCTTAAGTCTTTAGAGAGAATATTACACTCTATGCTAGACAAAAATTTCTCTATCTTTTCATACAGCTTAGCAAAATCCTTGACTACACTCTCACTTACATTTTCGATAAGATAGCGCACCACCTCTATCATCGCATATCGCTTCTCTAGGCTTTTTAGCGTAGAGCGATAGTGTGCGATATATCGCAAAATCTCCAAAAGCTCTTTATTACCAATTCCTTTAAAACTAAAGTTTTCTATGCCATTTTCGCTCAAATACTCGCTTAGTGCCCTATCATCTTTTAGATAAATCTCTTTTTTGCCCTTTTTGAATCGATACAAAGGAGGCTGTGCGATATAAATATGCCCATTTTCGATAAGTGGCTTAAGATAGCGATAAAAAAATGTCATCAAAAGCGTTTGTATATGGCTACCATCGACATCAGCATCTGTCATAATGATGATTTTGTGGTATCGCAATCTCTCCAAGCTAAACTCATCGCCTATGCCACAGCCAAAGGCGATTATCATATTTTTGATTTCTTCACTTTTTAGGATTTTATCAAGCCTAGATTTTTCTACATTCAAAATCTTTCCGCGCAAAGGCAAAATCGCTTGATACCGTCTATCCCGCCCTTGCTTTGCGCTACCACCCGCAGAATCCCCCTCTACAAGGTAGATTTCGGACTCTTGTGGGTCTTTGCTTTGGCAGTCTGCGAGCTTGCCCGGAAGTGTGCCTACCGAGAAACTCTCTTTTTTGCGCATAGTTTCACGCGCTTTTTTTGCTGCTTCCCTACCTCGTGCGGCTAGAAGTGCTTTTTGCATTATGTTTTTGGCATCATTTGGATTTTCTTCAAAAAACTTGCTTAGCTTATCAAAAGTGAGTTTTTGCACGATTGGCTTTACAAATGAACTCCCAAGCTTGCCCTTGACTTGCCCCTCAAACTGCGGGTCTATCACGCGTGTAGAGATTATCGCTACAAGCCCCTCACGCACATCTTCACCCGTTACTTTGACATCTTTTTCGCGTGCATTGGCGTTTGCCTCTATGTAATTTGTGATTACTCTAGACAAAGCAGCGCGAAATCCAGCCTCATGTGTCCCACCATCAGGCGTGCGGATATTATTGACAAAACTTAGCACATTTTCATCAAACCCCTCATTGTAGGTTAGGGCGATTTCGACTTCTGTCTCTTGTTCTACGCCTTTGAAGTAAATAGTCGAGCCAATGATTGCATTGCGTTTATTGACATCATCGATAAATTCTATCAAACCATTTTCAAAGTGATAACTTACCTCCGTGCCATCTCTTTCATCTTTAAAATCAATTGTTAGATTTTTATTAAGATATGCCATTTCTTTAAATCGCTTCAAAAGCACATCTTTGTCAAATTCTAGCACCTCCATTATCTTGCCATCAGGGAAAAACTCAATAGTCGTGCCGTTTTCTTTTGTTTGACCGATGATTTCTAGCTCACTTGTAGGCTTGCCCTCTGCAAATTCTTGTCTATAAATATTTCCATTTTTTTTGATTGTCATTATGAGCTTTGAGGATAGTGCATTTACCACAGATACGCCCACCCCGTGAAGCCCACCAGAAGCCTTATACACTTCACTATCAAACTTCCCTCCCGCGTGAAGCACTGTTAGCACCACAGTTGCAGTTGGGATTTTTTCTGTGGGGTGAATATCCACAGGAATCCGGCGTCCATTATCCTCGATAATGGCACTTTCCTATAGGGTAAGCGTGATTTTGATTCTATCACAATGCCCAGCCATTGACTCATCGACAGAATTATCCACCACTTCATATACCATATGATGAAGTCCATTGATATTAGTGCTTCCTATATACATTCCCGGACGCTTGCGAACTGCTTCTAGTCCTTTTAAAACCTTGATATTTTCGCCTGTATAAGATACATTTTTCATTGTTTTAAGTCCTTTGTATTGTGGTGTTTGCAGATATGAAGTCTGAAAATAGAAAAACTAAGCTAGAGAATCTCTAAAGAGATTCTCTTTTGGGCTAAATAGTTGCGAGATTTTAGTTAGATAATCACAGGCATTACGATTGTGGAGTAGTTTTCATCTTTTAGTAGGAATGGCATATTTGCATCATTTAGCAAAATCTCAAACTCATTTCCTTGAATGTAAGTAAGGAAATCAAGCACATACCTAGAATCCATACCTATGGTAAGCTCCTCTTTGACATCTAGGCTAATCTCAAGTTGCGTGTTAGCAGATTCTAAATCCTCTGTGCTCATAGATTCAAAGAAAAGTCCATTAGAATCTATGGTGATTTTTATCTTTGTGGCAAGAGAATTTATGAGCTTTATCGCTTCGATGATTTCATTTTTTGGTAGTTTTAGTTGCACAGCAAAATCTTTTGGGATAATTTTCTCATAGTCTGGGTATTTGCCGTTAATGAGCTTGGTAGAAAATACATAATTTTCCGAGCGGATAAAGAGCATAGTTTCAGAGAAAAATATCTCAAACTCATCATAAAATAGCTTTGTGATTTCCATTATTGCGCGTTTTGGGATAATGAGCGATAGCGTGTCGCTGATTGATTGTGTAGAGTGGCGTATGATAGCTAGCCTGCGCGTATCTGTGGCGACAAAGTTGCACTGATAGTCTTTGACATCTAGAAGTGTCCCTGTGAGTTCTACTCTATGATTGTCTTTGTTTGCGCCCTCCGCTGCCACAGCGACTTTTCGTAGCGAGTCGATGAAGTTTGCAGAGTCAAGATTGATTTGTTTATCATTAGAGTCAATCTCTGGGAATTTTGTCGCGTTGTGATATTCACTTGCATTAAATGTCGCAAGTTTGTATGTCGTTTTTCCTTGCTTTACAAAGATTTGAGCGTCTTTAGATTCTAGCGTTACCTCACCGTCTTTTAGTTGCTTAATAATCGTTACAATCTTTTTGCCCTCAATCGTTGCGATACCGTCTTCGTGCTTTTGGAGAATGTCTATTTTTGATTGGATAGAAATCTCATAGTCGGTTGCTTTAAGCAATAGCTTATCATCAGTAGTTTCAAGGTAGATATGAGAAGTGATTTGTGAAGAATCCCTTTTATCTAGAAACGATTGGAAGTTATTGAGAACTATCTCAAAGTTAGATTTGTTTAGCGTGATTTTCATCGCTTTGCTCCTTTTTTAAGTTAAATGTTTAGCAGTATTAGTAGATAGTGTGAATATGTGAAAATCTATCCAAAATACCCATCTTAAGCGCAATCCTAAAAAGTCCTAAAATCTACTTTTTCTAAGATTTTATTAGATTTTGCTTTGGGTTTGCTTTGGGATTTTTCTAAGAGATTTGCCTTATTTTTACCTTTGATTTTGCTCTAGCTTTTGGATTTTTTGTGTATTTTTGTGATTTCATTTCTTATACACTTAGTATCCACGATATTCACATTGACATTCACATTATCAATTACACACCACTGCTTTATAACAATATCTGCAATTCTACCAAAATTTTTGTTAGATTCTCATTAGAGATTTTTCTCATTTTGTATTTTATTTTTCAAATTCACAATCAAATGCTTCAAATTTTCATCTTCTTGGATTTGTTTGGTTATTTTTGTGAGAGCTTTGCTTACTGTGGCGTGGTTTTTTAGCCCTAGTCGGCTAGCCACACTACTCATAGATTCCATATTGCTAGCAGAATCTTTTATTAGATATAGCACGATATGCCTTGCTTGCACGATTTTTGGCACGCGTGAGCCGCTTGTGATTTCACTGATTTTGACATTTAGCTCTCTTGCGATTACGCGCACGATTTTTTCTACCGTGATTTCTTCTTGATTTTCTAGTAGGATTTCATCTAGCACGCTTTTTGCCATTTCTACGCTTATGGGCTGATTTGTCATAGCATTGTGAAATCGCATTTTTGCTATGACTCCCTCAATTTGTCGCACATTTTCGCTGATATTTTCTGCGAGATAGTTTATGACTTCTTTTTCCATTGAGATTTTGTTATCCACACATTTTTGAGCGATGATTTGGATTCTTGTCTCTACTCCCGGGGGTTGTATGTCTATCTTTATGCCACTTTCAAATCGCGACCGTAGCCGCTCCTCTAGCCCCTGAATCTGTTTAGGAAGTTTATCACTTGTCATCACAATTTGTTTATTTGTCTTATATAGAGCTTCAAAAGTGTTGAAAAACTCCTCTTGCAAACTTACCTTGCCCCCCAAAAACTGAATATCATCAATCAACAAATAATCGCAATTCCTATAAATATCTCTAAACGCGTCCATTCCCACGGTGTTTAAGTGTCGCTGAAAATCATTCATAAACTCTTCGGTTGTGAGATAAATCACGGTTTTTCCACTTCCTCGCGCGAAATTCCCTATTGAACAAAGCAAATGCGTTTTTCCAAGCCCCGTATTTCCATAAAAAAGCACAGGATTATATGCTTTGGCTTGCGTGTTTGCTACCATTTGTGCGACGGTATAGGCGTGGCGGTTAGAATCGCCCACTACGAAGTTTTCAAATGTGTATTGGGACTGGTAAGAAACCTGCATATTCCCAGATTTTGCTTTTGTGTGTGTCTTTCTTGGTTTTTCTTTTGATAGACTAAAGCGGATTTCAGGCTTTATTTTGGTTTGCATCTCAAAAATATGCGCGATTTTTAGCGCGTAGTTGGACTTTATCCAGCTCTCTATGTATGGATTTGGCACGACAAGCACGGCTACATTGCTTTTTGAGGCACTTTCATCGTATTTGATAAGCGAAATGTATGTCTCAAAATCAAATGGCGAGACTTCTTCTTTTAGTGTTTTTAGCACCTTTTCCCAAATCATTTTTTTCCTTTGTATTACCTAAAATCATTTATCACACTTAAGTCCTAAACCATCTAGCCAAATATCTTGTAGCTTTAGCTCCATTTTGAAAGTCCTTAAACTTCCCTAAACACCGATACAAACAAGCCTTATCCAAAAAAGTTTTTCACATTTTCACAAGACTTTTTCACTTCTTTTCACATTTTCACACTACAATGCTCACACTTTTATGATTTCGCTTCATAGTCATCTAAAGTAGTTCCCCCACCCAAACTATAAGCACCCGAAAGCAAAAATCGTTCTATAATTTCAAAAATCAACCCCCAGCATAAAAACCACACAAAAACAAAATTTAAGGTAAAAAATGAAAATTTTAGGTATCGACCCCGGGAGCAGAAACTGCGGCTATGCTATCATTGAGCACTCCACCACCCAAAAGGGTAAATCAACTAAGCTAATCGAAGCAGGGTTTATAAAAATCGCTAAAGACGATTTCCAATCCCAAATCCTAGAGTGCATAAACGCGCTAGATTCTATATTTGAGTCCCACAAAGCCACCACGCCCATAGAATCTGTCGCCATAGAGGATATTTTCTACGCTCACAATCCTCAATCCGTCCTAAAGCTCGCCCAAATGCGTGGCGCAATCGCACTAAAAATCCTCCAAGAAATGGGTAGCTTTACCCAATACACCCCCCTGCAAATCAAAAAAACAATCACAGGCAAAGCAAAGGCAGATAAAATCCAAGTGTCTTTTATGGTGCGCCAGATTTTGGGAATCAAAAGCGAGATAAAGCCCCTTGACATTACCGATGCCATAGCCATAGCCCTAACCCACGCATTTAAGACGCTCTAGGATTTTACAATGCCCATTAAGCGTGCAAAAAAGTGCCTAAAAAAAATATTTTAAAAATCTTTTTTTTGATTCTCACTCGCCACGCTTTTTACTTTGCCAAATTACCAAAGACTACCAAAGTTTGCTTATTTGCTTTTATGCACAGCAAGTGCGGCGGGAGCTTGGCAAGTAGGCATCATCTCTAGCCGATTGATATTTACGCGACTAGGCAAGTGGGCTACCCAGCATACAGCTTCTGCTATGTCCTTTGGATTTAGCGGCTCTGTGCCCTCATACACGCTCTGTGCCCTCTTCTCATCACCCTTAAACCTCACAAGCGAAAACTCACTTCCTCCAGCAAGCCCCGGCTCTATATCTGTTATGCGAATATTTTTGCTTGACAAATCAGCGCGTAGATTTAAGCTAAATTGCTTCACAAACGCCTTGCTTGCGCCATATACCGTGCTTCCCGGATAGGCATAGCTCCCAGCGATAGAGCCTATGTTTATGATATGTCCAGCCCTCTTTGACACCATTTGGGGTAGGATAAGCCTTGTTAGTCGCACTAAAGAGAGGATATTTACCTCTATCATTCTCTCCCAATCTTTTATATCACTCTCATCAGCGGGACTAAGCCCAAGTGCTAGCCCAGCGTTATTTACAAGCACAGAGATTTCGCTTGGAAACTCATCTTTGCGTCTAGCCAAAATCTCATCTAGGCTAGATTTTATCGTGTCTATATCGCAGACATCACACGCGATGATTTCACACCTCTGCCCTATCGCAGTATTTGTTAGCGTAGCGATTTCTTGCTGCAGTGAGATGAGGTGGGATTTTCTACGAGCTAGCGCAATGACGCTATCCCCCCTCGTGGCAAACTCTATCGCGCACGCACGGCCAAATCCTACCGAAGCACCCGTAATCAAAACAAGCATTTTGCGTCCTTAAACTTTTTAGCCTAATAGCCCGGATGATTGACTAAGTCATCAAATGGAGTTTTGGGCATATCGCGCTCCCTACCACCGCTTTTTCCTCCACCCCACATTAGCTCTTCTTTTCGTTGGAAATAATCCCTATCAGGATTTTTCTCCCTATGTTTTCGTATTTTGCGCAAATTGTCGATGTTTTGACTCATTTTTCTATCTCTCCTCCCTCCCTCATCTTGATATTCCACAGTCAAAAACACTAACCCAATAACAGCCAAAGCAGCCAAGCAGCCAAGCACTATTTTTTGTGTATTTGTCATAGCAAACTCCTTGCCCTTGCATTTCAAGGCTTATTGTATGATTCTATTATTGATTTATTGCAAAGATTTTGCTTTATGCAAGGATTTGCCTTGAATATCGGCACTTCACACGCAAAATAAAATGCTTTATCAAAATACAGCAAAATCATCAAGCCAAAATCACAAATAAGGCACAATAATGGCTTGTGCATATATGCAAAATTTGCGGACTTTTGGTTAGGCAGGATTACAAAATCTCACAAAAAAGCCGAATCTAGCCTTTAGACTTAATGCGGGTTTTAAAAGTTTTAAATAATTTGTGTTAGAATCTGCCCCAGAAATCCACCTAAGTTTTTGCCAAAAAACTTAACAAAAATCTTTTGGTAGCACATAGTAGCACGGCAAATGGCGCAATCTACCAAAAGATTTTTAAAGATTCTAGTGGAGACATCAGGGCTTATAAGCACCACAAAGCAAGCACCAAAACTCTCTCAAAGATTTGACAAGGACTTAAAATGTATATTACTTATTGTGATAAATTTGTCCAAATCGAGCTAGCACAAGGCTCTAGACTACTCCAAAAAGTCCTAGAATACGCCAACAAGCACTTCTCCAAGCGTTATCAGCTCTCTAGCTCACTGCTTATCCTTGATGATGGCGAGCGATTCAAAAAAGACTATTTGATAAATTGGACTTATCACGCCACTATGCAAAGCGTGGCTTTGACACACGACACCACTCAAGCCACCACCACTCAAACGACAAAAACCCCACAAGAAATCTCTACACCCAAATCCACACCGAACCCTAACGAAATCACTGAAGCACCCCAAAACGGCAAAAAAAGCACCAAAACTAAGCAAGCAAAAGACACAAAAGCAAAATCTAGCAAAAAAGCAAAAAAATCCACCCAAAACAAAGAAGCAGAATCAGCGCAAAAAGCACAAACGATAGAAATAAGCGCAGCAGAAAAAAGCCCAGCAGATTCTATCCCAAATAACCCCACAAACCCCACAAATCCGCGCTACAACGATGATACAGAGCTAGCTCAAATCCTATCATACAGCCACCTGCCCATACGCATAAAAATCACCAATCCCAACACCCTCCTAAAGCGTATAAAAGTGCAAATCCACCTCTCAAATCTCGGGCAAATCCTAGTGCGCCTCCCCGAAAACAACCGCGTAGCTCGCCGCTATATCCACGCACTTTTTGGGAGCAACATACTCTATGAAGTCGACAATGAGTTTTGCATAAGTGCGGTGGGCTATACCGAGTCTATGTGGGAGGGTGTTATGGAGCTTATCAGCTCACGCATTATTCACAATATTGCGCTAGATTTTGAGTTTAATAGCAAAAAAAGTGATTCTAGCCATTATGCAGGGTTTGGCGAGAGTGGCGAGGGATTTGAGACTTTTTTGACACGCGAGGAATACCTTTTGCGGAAATGTTATAGCGAGCTAAATGTGGATTTTAGAGATGACTTTGCCAAAGTAAAAAAGCAGTATCTAAAGCTAGCCAAAAAATTTCACCCTGATAATGCTCAAGGCAAAGACAAAAGCACGGTTGAAGTGTTTGAAGAGCGATTTAAGCGCATACTAGATGCCTACAACACCATAAAAGCATCTCACGCTCCTCACGCAGACAAAACAACAGCATAAAGCCACCAAAATCCACCACAATCCCGCAACAGATGAAAAACACCAAAGCAAATCCCCCCATAAAGCGCGTAGCCCTGCTTGTGCGCCCCCGCTCCCCACAGCTAAAGCAAAAAGTAGAAGACATACTAGAGACTCTATCTGCTAGTGGCATAGAGGCACTCATAGAGAGAGAAAACGGCGAGATTTTGGGACTATCTAGCAAGTATAAGCTAGAGAGCATAAGCGAGATTTTGGGTGCGCAAGACTTTGCAAAGCCCTCACAGCAAGCCCAAAAATCTATCCCAAAATCCACTAGAGAATCCGCCGAGAAATCCCCCCACAATCCCGCAAAAAATCCAAAATCCGATTTTTGCGCCACTTTTCCCACCCACAGCCCTTTAAGCACATTTTCTCCAAAAGTAGATGCCCTAATAAGCATAGGCGGCGATGGCACTCTCATATCTGCAGTGCACAAAAGCGTAGGAAGTCATCTGCCTATCTTTGGGATAAATATGGGACATTTAGGATTTCTAACCGCGATAAATCCAAGCGAACTAGAATCTTTTGCCAAAGATTTAGCACAAGGCAACTATGTGCTTGACTCTCATAAGCTCTTAGAGGGCAGGATAGTGCGCCCAAATGGCGAAATCTCCCCACCATTTTACGCACTAAATGAAATCCTAATCACCAAAAAAGACATATCAGGTATGATTCATATCGATGCGATGATAGAGGGCGAGTTTTGTAATAGTTACCGCGCAGATGGGCTTATCATCGCTACTCCCACAGGCTCTAGCGCGTATAATATCTCTGCAGGTGGCTCTGTGGTGCATCCTCGATGCCAAGTGCTTTTGCTTACCCCTGTGTGCGCGCACTCACTTACCCAACGCCCTATGGTGATAAGCGATGAGTGGGAGCTAGCATTTCGCATACATAGCACACACATAAGCCCCAGCAAAGACAGCGCAAAACTCATAAAAACAGGCATAAAAACCCTGCAAAATCAAGACATAGAAGACATAGAGGGAATGATAATGATAGATGGGCAACAATGCGCTAGCTTCAAAAAAGGCGAGGTGCTAGAAGTGAGAGCAAGCACCCAAGTAAATCTTATCCAGCACCCAAATCGTAGCTATTTTGCGATACTGCGCGAAAAATTTGGCTTAGGAAGTAGAATCTAAATCTTGCAATGGGAGCTCAAGCAATGCTAAGTGCGAGCAAAGGTAGCACACAAAACGGGTTTTTATTCCAAGAAAATCATCTTAACTATCCCAAGAATTTTTAGCAAGCAATTTTGCTAAAAATCTACAATGCAAGTGTTTAGTTAGATAACTTTTGTAGTGTTTTTTAAAATAAAAATACAAAACCCCACAAAAACTCGCATTAGTCCTAGAGTTTGGATATAATGCGCACTTTAATCCACAAAATTTGTAATTTAAGATTTTGCCAAAATATTTTTTGCGATAAACGCACCAAACACACAAAATCACAAAACATAAACTACCAATATTTTTACCCCAAAAGGCAAGCGATGATTACCAAACTTAGCATAGAGTCTTCTCCCATTTTTGGCAATCTTGAGTTGCGATTTAGAGAGGGATTTTGCGTATTTAGTGGGGCTAGCGGCAGTGGCAAGTCCGTGCTTATGGAGTCGCTACTCTCTTGCTTTGGCTTGCGTGAGCCAAACGCGCCAAATATCGAAACAGACTTGCTTCTATCCCCTGCGTTTTTAGAGCAGCTTGGGCTAGAGGGCGAGCTACTAAACATAAAAATCGTAAAAAAAGACAAAACACGATATTTTGTAAATTTCGCCCCCATAGCCAAAAAAACGCTTAGCGACTTGCTAGGGCAGCATATCAAGCATATCCACTCACGCGGTGGCGATGAGCTAGACTCATCTAGCCTTGTGTCCCTGCTTGATAGCTATTGTGAGAAATCCCACCCCACTCACAAAGAGACGCTACAACGGCTAAGCACAGAGTTTGGCGCACTAAAGGAGGCAAAATCTGCTCTAAAAGATTTAGAATCAAAAGAATCCCACACCGCCCAGCTAAAAGAAATCGCAGAATTTGAAATCAACAAAATCTCTAGCCTAAACCCAAAAGAGGGTGAATACGAAAATCTACTAGCACTAAAAAAAACCCTCTCCCACAAAGAAAAAATAAAAGAAGCCATAGCAAAAGCCCAAGAAGCCTTTAGCCACACAAACGAGATTCTCTCCGCCCTAAATACCCTAAATATCAAGCAAGATTTGCAAGAAAATCAAGCACAAGAAAATCAAGCAGATGAAGCAAACGAGATAGATGAGGTGCGCACTCATCTAAGTCAATCCCTAAATGACGCCCAGAGCCTCCTAGAGCGCGAGCAAAGCAGGCTAGATGAGCTAGATTGACAGCGAGGCTATGCTTCACCGTATCTCTGCTTTGAGCGAGCTTATCCACCGCTACGGTAGCATAAGCAATGCCCTTAGCGCACTAGAATCCAAAAAAGCCGAGCTAGAAACCCTCCAAAACTTTGAATCCCACAAAAAGCAGCTCCACAGCCAAATCGCTACTTTACAATCCTCGCTAAAATCCCTCTGCCAGAGCCTAAACCAAAATCGAGCCAAATCCCTTCCCGCCCTGCAATCCCACCTAGAGCAGCTCTGCTCCGAGCTAAAGCTACCAAGCCCAAGTGTGGGCCTAAACCCAAAAGAGCTAGATTCTAGTGGTGATTTGGGGGTAGAGATACGACTAGCAAATAGCAGTATAGATACACTTTCAGCAGGTGAGTTTAACCGACTACGACTAGCCATAATGTGCCTACGCGCTAGGCTAAACAAAGCACAAGGCGTGCTTATCCTAGATGAGATTGATGCAAATTTGAGCGGGGAGGAGAGCGAGGGCGTGGCAAAGGTGCTAAAAGAGCTTTCCAAGTCCTACCAAGTCTTTGCTATTTCTCATCAGACAAATATGCCAAGCCTTGCCGATGCGCATTTCCTAGTAGAGAAAGGCAAAGAAAAATCTAGCATAACACTTCTCAACTACGATGGACGCGTGCGTGAGCTAGCTAGAATGGTAAGCGGGGCAAATATCACAAATGAGGCAATCGAGTTTGCCAAAACCCGCTTAAGCGAGTATGTCAAAGGTGGGGAAAATCTACCTAGCTAAACCC